>FLOH01000884.1_pt1 | contig 52641 bp, 55 predicted proteins | sample 756751 | NCBI WGS metagenome assembly FLOH01 (sample SAMEA4026879, study PRJEB14308) | marine metagenome | biome: coastal water; material: water | depth 74 m | reverse complement strand
TTTTTTTAGAGACTGGTTTCGCCATCTTCCTTCGATCTCACCTCAGGAATCACCACTTTAAAGGCTGCTGCAGGATCGTGTCCGGCGCCTGGGTCGCCGATATCCGCTGCACGATGTCTTTGATCAGGCTGTTGGCCACAGGCAGCGCGTCTCCGCGTTTCATGCCGGCCGAAATTTTCGAATCATACAGCACGCGCAGCACAATCGCGTCGTTCACCGAAAAGCCCTGCCGGGACATATCCGTGTGGTAAAGGATGGATGGGAAAAACCGGCGGTGGTGGCCGATCAACCCAAAAGCATGCATCATTTCGTGAAGAACGCAGATGTCCCGGACGGCGCGGCCCATGTCATGTGCGATCAGGATATGCGCCCGGACAATACTGTTTTGGCCGATTGGATGGGCGTAGCAAATCGCCTGTGGCGGTAGTCCCCGGGTATTCTCCACCCCGCCCCGCAGTTTGGCGACTTCGACAAAAACGTCCTTACTGTCAACAAATCGGACAAAAAAGTTCGATTCCTGGTCCATTTCGACGAATTCATAGGGAATACCGGTGAGTTTGGTGACGACATCAAATGCTTTTCGTACGGTCGTGCGGTCTGACTCGGATTGGGCGTCCTGAAGTTCAATCTTGATTGGCGTCACCCATTTAAGGGCCTGCCCCTTGGCATTGCCGTCCTGACCCAGCCCCAGCGCCAGGCGGTCAAAGACCGCGACCAGATCCCCGACCGCAGCGACGCGATTGGGGTCGGGCGGAAGGGACGCGGTGCATCCGGCCAAGACAAGGCCCAGCAGGCCCAGCACAATTCCCGACCTGAGCACATTCATGCGTCGAGATTGGCAACGTTCAAAGCGTTCTCCTGAATGAAATCCCGTCGCGGCTCGACAACATCGCCCATCAGGGTCGAGAACATTTCATCGACCTCGTCGGCATGACTGACCTTCACCTGCAACAAAGTCCGCGCACTCGGGTCCAGCGTCGTTTCCCACAACTGACCCGGGTTCATCTCGCCCAGACCCTTGTAGCGCTGGATCGACAGCCCTTTACGTCCAAACCCCAGCACCATTTCCAACAACTGGGTTGGCGAGCGGACTTCATATTCTTCGTCCTTGCGCGCCAGGATGCCCCGTCTGAGGTAGGCATCCTGAAGGGCGGTGGCCTGCTCATCCAGCTTGCGTGCTTCGGCGGAGCGGATCAGCGGACCATCAATCACATGGGTTTCGGTCACGCCGCGTAAAACCCGGACAAATCGCAAGCCGCCGTCGTCCGTCGGCTCACCCTGCCAGCCGCGCTCAATCGACGGACTGAGCTGGTCAAGCCGGTTGGCGACATACTGCGCCGCAGCGACAGCTTGTACGGGGTCGCCCAAAACGGTCGGGTTGAGCGCACCGGCAATTGCCGTTTGCTCAACCACGGCGCGGTCATACTTCTGACTGACGGCGTCGAGGACCGTCCGGCAGCGGCGGGCGTGATCAACAAGTTCCCGCAGATCAGCGCCGGCCCGCTGTTCGCCGTCATGCAGCGTCAGCACAGCATCTTCGAGGCCACCGTCGATCAGGTAATCCTCCAGCGAGCCTTCGTCCTTGATGTAACGTTCGGATTTACCGCGCGAAACCTTGTAGAGCGGGGGCTGGGCGATATAAAGATAGCCGCCATCGACGACCTCGCGCATTTGGCGATAGAAAAAGGTCAGCAGCAGGGTTCGGATGTGGGCGCCATCGACATCGGCATCGGTCATGATGATGACGCGGTGATAGCGCAATTTTGCGATATCAAAATCGTCCCGCCCGATACCCGTGCCGAGTGCTGTGATCAACGTGCCGATTTCCGCCGACGACAGCATTTTGTCAAAACGGGCACGTTCGACATTGAGAATTTTGCCTCTCAGCGGCAACACGGCCTGGTTCGATCGCGCCCGGCCCTGCTTGGCCGAGCCGCCAGCAGAATCGCCCTCAACCAGGAATATTTCTGATTTGGCGGGATCACGCTCCTGGCAATCGGCAAGCTTGCCCGGCAGGCTGGAAATATCCAACGCCCCCTTGCGCCGCGTCAACTCGCGCGCTTTGCGCGCCGCTTCACGGGCCGCCGCCGCTTCGACCACTTTCATGATGATCATCTTGGCTTCATTGGGATGTTCCTCGAACCATTCGGCCAATTGTTCGCCCATGTAGCCCTCGACGGCGGTCCGGACTTCGGAGGACACCAGCTTGTCTTTGGTTTGCGACGAAAACTTGGGGTCCGGCACCTTGACCGACAACACACAAGTTAAGCCCTCGCGGGCGTCATCGCCGGTCAGGCTGACCTTTTCTTTTTTGGTCAGGCCGGACTTGGTGGCGTAGGCGTTAATAGTACGGGTCAGGGCAGCGCGAAATCCAGCCAGATGCGTGCCGCCGTCGCGCTGGGGAATATTGTTGGTGAAGCACAGCACGTTTTCATGATAGCTGTCGTTCCATTCCAGCGCGGCCTCAATCACGATATCGTCGCGCTCCCCGATCATCATCACAGGTCCCGGATGCTGCGCTGTTTTGTTGCGATCGAGGTATTCGACGAAGGCCGAGATACCGCCGTCGTACATAAACTCCACCCGTTTGGATTCGACATGACGATTGTCTTCGAGCACGATTTTGACGCCCGAATTCAAGAACGCCAGTTCACGCAGGCGATGTTCCAGGGTCGGTTGGTCAAAATCGACATTGGTAAAAGTCCCGGTTGAAGGCTCGAAGGTCACCTCGGTACCGGTTTGGCCCCCGGAGTCACCGACCACGGCCAGGGGGGCGACGGCATCGCCGTGGGCAAAGGTCATCATATATTCGTGGCCACTGCGCCAGATGCGCAATTCAAGCTTTGACGACAACGCATTGACGACCGAGACGCCGACCCCGTGCAGGCCGCCGGAGACCTTATAGGAATTTTGATCGAACTTCCCGCCGGCATGCAGCTGGGTCATGATCACTTCCGCTGCCGAAACGCCTTCTTCTTCGTGTATGTCCGTGGGAATGCCGCGTCCGTTGTCGCGCACCGTGACCGTGCCCTCGGGGTTCAGCGAAACGTAAACCGTATCGCAGTGCCCAGCCAGCGCTTCGTCGATGGCGTTGTCGACGACTTCGTAAACCATATGGTGAAGCCCCGAGCCGTCATCGGTATCGCCGATATACATGCCCGGACGTTTGCGCACCGCATCGAGACCGCGCAGGACCTTGATCGAATCGGCGCCGTAATCTTCTTCGGACGCTGTCGGTACAAAGTCGGTCGTGGAAACTGGGTCGGTCATAATCAGGGTTCCTAAATGGGTGTCCGGTCGTCAAATATTTTGTTAGTCAGGCTGAACGGCACCGTCTTTGACGGTCATGAATTGGGCGACATCAGCCAGCGCGCCAAACAGTCCCGGGTCGGTGCCGGTCAGCCAGGCCTGCGCGCCAAGGGCCCGAATTTCAGCATAAAGCGCGTCCCGGCGCACATCGTCCAGATGGGCCGCAACTTCGTCCAGCAGCAACAGCGGCGCACGGCCCAGGCGGGCGGCCTGTAAACGCGCATCGGCCATCACAATGGCGATCAACAAGGCCTTTTGCTCGCCCGTCGAACAAAGCGCCGCCGGCATCGCCTTGGCCACATGGACAACAATTAAATCACTTTTGTGCGGACCGATTTGAGCACCACCTGTTGTCGCATCCAAGGCCCGCGACACACTCAAGCTCTCGCGAAAGCGGGTTTCAGCCTCGACGGCGGGAAGCTCGGCGAGCCAATCTTCAACCGTGCCGCTGACGCAAATTCGGGCCCGTGGGAAACTGTCACTGCCCGAGCCGCCAAAGCCGCTTTCCATCGCCCCACTGAGCCGCGATACCGCATCCCGTCGGGCCGCGGCAACGGCAATGCCGTGACCGGCAACGGTATCTTCCAGCGCATCCAACCAAGCCGCGTCACCACGTCGCTCACGCAACAGACGGCTACGCTCGCGCAAAGCTTTTTCATATGCCGCGACACGACGGGCGTGACCGGCGTCAAAGCCATAGACCAGCCGGTCCAGAAACCGTCGCCGGCCCGAAGCGCCATCGATAAACAGGCCATCCATCTGCGGCGTCAGCCAACTGACCACGGCGATATCGGCCAGCGCGGTGACGCTGCGTGCCGGGGCGCCGTCGATCCGTACCAGGCGGCGCGGGTTCACCGCGGCATCAGTGTCTGCGTTCGCTTGCTCAGCGACCGCCTCGAGGCCTGTGCCGACATCGACCGGGTATGCCCCACCAGACCCGCCAGACCCACCAGACAATGTCGCCGCGACAGCCCAACTCTCGGACCCGTTGCGGGTGACGTCGGTCAACCTGGCCCCGCGCAGTCCCCGGCCCGGGGCCAGAAAGCTCAACGCTTCGATCAGATTGGTTTTGCCCGCCCCGTTCGCCCCGGTCAGCACCACCGGTGCCGTCTCGATGGTGAGGCGCAGGGTGGCGTAATTGCGAAACCCGTTCAGCACCAGTCGTGTCACCGCTGTCGCGCTGATTTCGGGCGCATCAAATTCACCGGTGGCCCGGCCATTCATCATCGTTTGCGCTGTCGCGTTCGTTTCGATCACCGGCTCCTGCCGACTATTTCAAATCTTCGCTCAGACCCGCATCGGCATCAGCACGTAGATCGCGGCTTCATCGCTGCCATCGCGCACAAGCGTCGGCGAGACCGCATCCGAAAGCGCAAAGCGCGCCTCATCGCCGGCGATCTGGGCCGTCATTTCGAGCAGATAGCGCGAATTAAAACCGATCTCGATCGGGTCTGAATCGTAGGTCACGGCGAGTTCTTCGGTGGCGCTGCCGTTGTCCGGGCTGGTCGCCGTCAGGGTCGCCATGCCTTGAGACAGACTGAGCTTCACTGAGCGTGACTTTTCCGTTGAAATTGTTGAAACGCGGTCCACCGCCTCGGCGAAGGCCTTGGCATCAACTTCGAGAATCTTGTCGTTGCCTTCGGGAATGACGCGCTGGTATTCGGGGAACGTGCCGTCAATCAGTTTGGACGACAGAACCGTATCATCGAATTCAAAGCGGATTTTGGTGTCCGACAGAGCAACGGTGATATCGCCTTCGGTATCGTCAATCAGTTTTCGCAGTTCACCAACCGCTTTGCGCGGCACAATCACGCCGGGCATGCTGGCGGCACCTTCGGGCAATGGCGTTTCGACCAGCGCCAAACGGTGGCCATCGGTGGCCACGGCGCGCAGCATGGCGACGCCGCCGGTCTCCGCCGCGTGCAAATAAATACCGTTGAGATAGTAGCGCGTTTCCTCGGTCGAAACGGCGAAGCGCGTCTTGTCGATCAGACGTCGGAAAGCATCGACATTGACCGTAAAGCGCGTCGGCAATTCGCCGTCCGCCATAACCGGAAAATCTTCGCGCGGCAGGCAGGGCAAGGCAAACTCGGACCGCCCGGCTTTCAGCGTCAGACGCTGGTCATCGCCGCCGAGCGCCAATTCAACTTGTGCGCCGTCCGGTAATTTGCGGACGATATCATACAAGGTGTGCGCCGGCGTCGTGGTGGCACCGGGCTGAGCGATGTCGGCCGGCGTCCCTTCGACGATGGCCAATTCCATGTCGGTCGCCGTCAGACGCAAGGCACCGTCCTGAGCGTCAAGCAGGACATTGGACAGGATCGGGATGGTATTGCGCCGTTCCACCACGCTTTGAACATGGGCCAACGAAGTCAGCAGCGACGCGCGTTCAATGGTCAATTTCATATCTTATTCTTATCTCTTTTCCAGTTCGTCCGGACGCCCGTCACATCGCTGCCAGAAGTCTGGCCGCAAACCCGGCCGGAAATTCAGGTGAGAAGTTCGAAACCAGCCCCCGGAACGGCGACCGATACGACCCTGTCACATGGTCGAAGCACGACCGGACAGTTTTGCCCTAAAGTATTGAAAAGAAGTCGTTATTTTCAGAACTACTCACCAAGGCAGGAGGCGGCCAAAAGCGACCGCTGCGGCACCCCCGATCAGCCCCTCCGATCGGTTTCCGACTATATCAGAACAGCCTGTAAAACGCACCGTTTTTCACGCCGTTTAAAGTGTTAGAACAGTCTCCTGCAACAAACCTGTAAAACAACGCACTTTCTGATATTGCCCGGGTTTTGCAGACACAGTGTACGTTGATCATCATGGCCGAAATGGCCACGATGGCGGCAACAAAATCTCTGGAGGATAAGTCATTGACCACACGCGCTGTCGTGCCGTTAGAATTTCGTGAGATGGCAGACGAATTGAAGATGTCTCCGGCTATCGCATCCGGCAGCCACGTTTTCTTGACCGGCGTCACGGGGAGTGACTCGCACGGGCAAATGCCGACAGATACAGAGGCTCAGATACGGAATGCCTTTGACAAGATAGGTCTTGTTCTGAACGAGGCAGGCCTGACGTTTCAGTCGATGGCCGAAATGACCACTTACCATGTTGGCTTACGCGACCATTTTAGTCTATTCGATTCAATTCGCCTTGAGTACGTCCGAGAACCTTATCCAGCATGGACCGCTGTCGAGGTCGCTGGCCTGAGACGCGAGGGCGCAATTGTCGAAATACGCGTCATCGCGAACATCGCGCCGGACAGATGATCCAGTTCGGTTACGCTTTATGCTTCGAGCATCCGGCGCAGAAGCTCGATATCCTCAGAAAGGATATTATCGGCTTGGCGCAGTTCGTCGATTTTCTTCACCGCGTGCATCACGGTGGTGTGGTCCCGACCGCCAAATTTGCGGCCGATTTCAGGCAGCGAGCGCGAGGTCAGTTGCTTGGCCAGGTACATGGCGACCTGACGGGGACGCGCAACAGCGCGGGCGCGCCGCGCCGAATACATGTCGGCGAGGCGAATGTTGTAATGCTCGGCGACACGCTTTTGAATGTCTTCGATGGTCACGCGGCGGTCGTTGGCGCGCAGCAGGTCGCGCAGAACTTCTTGCGTGCCTTCCAGGGAAATCGGACGGCCGACGAGATTCGAATAGGCCAGAACACGGTTTAAAGCACCCTCCAACTCACGCACGTTCGAGGTGATGCGATGGGCGAGGAATTCCAGCACCCGTATCGGGACTTCGGTAGCCCCGGCCTGTTCGGCCTTGCTCTGCAGGATGCCGAGGCGCAATTCATAGTCGGTGGCATGGATATCAGCCACCAGACCCCAGCCCAGGCGCGAACGCATGCGTTCTTCGATGCCATCCAGGTCACTGGGCGAGCGATCGCCGGAAATGATGATCTGGCGGTTCTGATCGACCAGCGCGTTGAAGGTGTGGAAAAACTCTTCCTGAGTCGAATCCTTGCCCGCGATAAACTGTACATCGTCGATCATCAGCACATCGACCGAGCGGAACTGCTGCTTGAACGCCATCACGTTCTTGAAGCGCAGCGCCCGGATGAACTGATACATGAACTTCTCAGCCGACAGGTACAAAACCTTGCGTTCGGGATGGAGTGCTTTGAGCTGGGCGGCAATAGCGTGCATCAAATGCGTTTTGCCCAAGCCCACGCCGCCGTACAAAAATAACGGGTTAAACGGCACCGCCGCCGCGTCTGCAACCCGCCGGGCCGCGGCATAGGCCAGTTCATTCGGTTTGCCGACGACGAAGTTATCAAACGTAAAGCGGGGATCAAGCGAGGCTCCGACATCAAAGATCTCGGACGGGCCGTCGAGGTCATAGAAGCCCGGAGCCGCTGTCTCGGTCTTAATTTTTGCCGTCACGTCAGCAACCGCGGACGCCAAAGTGCCGTCGCTACTCGTCACCGGTTTCGGCGCTGCTTTGGTCCCCGCCTTGACGTGAATATCGACCGATTTAACATCGGGGTTAGCGTCCGACCAGAGCTCCCGGATTCGGTCGCCATAGTGCGACACCACCCAATCGCGCATAAAGCGCGTGGGCACCGTCATCACCGCCTGACCTTCGCGAACGGCGGCCAGCACCACCGGCTTCAGCCAACTGTTGAAGGCCGCATCGCCAACCTCAGCGCGCAACAAACCGCGCACTTCACCCCATTGAGCTTCTAACTTGGGCGATACCGCAAAACTGTCGTTCATACTCTTTTTTCCCAAACCCGTATTAGCTCTGGAGCCAAGGCAAACCGGCGACTTTCCAGCCCCCTGTCAGACCCCGATGTTTGTCGGTGTCCGCATCACCCTCAAATCCACCCGCCACGTTGTAACAAGGACCATAGCCCGACGCTGTCAGCGCGACAGCCGCAGCCTTGGAACGCACGCCCGAGCGACACAGCATAAAAAGCGCTGCGTCCTTGGGCACGTTGCAGGCCGCCACGTCATCGACAAACCGCGTATTCAGCGCCATGCCGGGGTAATCCTTCCAGGCGACAAAACGGCATTCCTTGCCGATCGTCGCCAAATCCGGAACACCGACAAAACTCCACTCCGCGCCGGAGCGAACATCAATCAGCACGGCTTTTGCGTCTTTGCTGAGCACCGACCAGGTCTCCGTCAAGCTGACGTCACCGGCATAATTTTCGCTCATGTTGACGCGGGCCCGAAGTTATCCACAACGACGACAGCCTCTTTATTGGCCTCGTCAAGTGTTGTGGCCCGTGCAGAAATCGAGTCCCCAGACATTGAAAGAAACACTCCCCAACGACAGAAGGTTAAATTGAATTCAACTCTTTCCGCCGACAAAACGAACGCGACACCCTGCCGTCACGTTTAATAAATACTTTTCTTTTATTTACTTTTGCGTTAAACAAAATTAACTAAAAGCCTTCGCGCCCGCCAATCTCATATCAAAAAAACTACCGATATATTATGATTTTAACTTAATTCAATGAATTACGGCGAAGCTTCTCTACAGTAAATTGCCCCACCGTGAATCGCAATGGGGCGAATGCAGAACATCAAAAAAAGATGGCCTTAATCGGTCTCGGTCCCAACTAGAACACAATATGTAGAGGTGTTATTTTGGCGCCACCATGGGCCGCAGAAAATCTTCTGAATTATGTCGCCTGGTTCGGTGAAACCGCGGCCCCACAAAAATCTCTGCCGAAAAATTTCCCCGGCGGCAACCGACAGCGTGAATTTAGCAATGGTTTTCCCGCTCAAAGCATCTCAGCCATTCAGTCTCGGCACGAAAAAACCGCGTCCCATCGGAACGCGGTTTGGATCGTTCTGAACGTATCAGGCAGACAGGTTTTAGCTTGCCATGCCTTTGATGCGATGCGACAGACGTGAGACTTTCCGCGACGCGGTATTCTGCTTCAAGATGCCGCGCGTGACGCCCCGCATAAGTTCGGGCTGGACGTCTTTCAGGGCTGCCTGCGCCGCCGGCTGATCACCACTTGCGATCGCTTCTTCGACTTTGCGGATGAAGCTGCGAATGCGACCGCGACGGTCGCGGTTTACGACTGATACGCGCTCTGTGCGGCGAATGCGCTTCAGGGCTGATTTGTGTTGCGCCATTGATTATTCTCTTGTTGAAAGGTGTGTTGCAAACGCAGGCTTATATATCCGCTACCGTTCCGCGTCAACCCTGGCGTGGATGGCATTTTTATATCGCTTGGCATGATTTCGAATGATGCCCCGATCCGGCGGCGAGCACTTCACCCTGAAACGCTCGCCGGCTGGCTCAACGATGCTTGAAATCTGCTTTGCGTTTGTCGATAAAAGCCTGCATGCCCTCGGACTGATCGTCCGTGGCGAAGGCCGAGTGAAAGACCCGGCGTTCGAACAGCACACCCTCCGACAGCGTCGACTGATAGGCGCGGTTGACGCACTCCTTGGCCATCATCGTGATCGGCAGCGACATACCAGCGATCTCGCCCGCAACCTTGATGGCCTCCGCTTTCAAATCGGCAAGTGGGACGATGCGGCTGACCAGACCGACGCGTTCGGCCTCTTCGGCATCCATCATGCGCCCAGTCAGGCACATTTCCATTGCTTTGGATTTTCCAACAAATCGCGTCAGACGCTGAGTGCCGCCGGCGCCAGGAATAATTCCCAACTTGATTTCCGGCTGGCCGAATTTAGCGTTGTCGGCGGCGAGAATAAAATCGCACATCATGGCCACTTCACAGCCACCGCCCAGAGCGAACCCGGCCACCGCGGCAATCACGGGTTTGCGACATGATGCGACCCGTTCCCAGCCATCGGTGATAAAGTCCTGGCGGTAGGCCTGCATATAAGTTTTGGATTGCATTTCCTTGATATCGGCACCGGCGGCGAAGGCTTTGTCGCTGCCGGTAATCACGATCGCGCCGATCTCGTCATCGCTTTCATAGTCATCCAGCGCAGCGCCAATATCGTTGACCAGCGCGGCGTTCAGGGCATTCAGCGCGTCCGGACGGTTGAGGGTGATGAGGCCAACGCGGCCATGCGTTTCGACAAGAATGTTTTCGTAGCTCATGTTTCTTTCCACTTCATACAGGGGGCAATATACAGGGGGCAATATACAGGGGGACGATAGATGCCGCCCGGCTGAGGGGCGACGATTTGTCGGTGTATTATTTGGGGTTGATCGAGAGCCGGATGCGCAAGACGCCGCCGGTCTGTTGATAGGTAATGCTCAGGCGTTCCCCATCGCGCTCATATTGATCGCCCTGCGGCTGCCATCCGAGTTGCGGCAGGGTCGTGGTGTAGAAGCCAACGACGTCGGCGCGCTTTACCTCGCCATGCGCCGTCACCTCAACAATCCGCCCTTCGGGTTTATCATAGAACAAGGCTTCATCGGTTAGTTCCACCATACCGCCCATCAAGGGCAAATCCGTCACGGTGGTAAAGAAGCCTTGGGCCGCAGACGGTGTCGACAAACTCATCATAACCAAAAGCGTCAAGCCCAAAGACAGGACCCAACTAGGGTGGCGGCGAGGCGTGTTAGGGGAACTCCACATAGCAAGCAAATTAGCACAGGCGGACAAGAATGAAAGCGGCCAGACCTTCACCGCGCTACCTTTGTCGCTTGGCGCAAAAGAACGTCGAACGTCCGGATTGAACGATGCGCTGCACACCGCGGCTGCAGTCGCAGCCCGGACAAGGCTCGCCTTCGCGCCCATAGACAGCGAAATTATGCTGGAAATATCCTAACTCCCCATCGGCCTGAACATAGTCCTTTAACGTCGAACCACCGGCGGCGATGGCATCCGTCAGTACATCGCGCACGACCGGGGTTAATCGCTCGGCCCGGGCACCGGCCACGCTGGCGGCTAGGCGTTTGGGTGAAATGCCGGCCCGATAAAGCGCTTCGCAGGCGTATATGTTGCCGATACCTGCGACGATTTTCTGGTCCAGCAGCGCGGCTTTGATCGAGGTTTTTCGACCCCGCAAAACATCTGAAAAATAGGCGCTGGAAAAAGCGTTTCCCAAAGGTTCCGGGCCGAGGTCCTTGAGCAGTTTGTGACCCGCAAGTCCGTCTTCGTCGGTCAACGTCATCAGGCCGAAACGGCGCACATCATTAAAGGTCACGACCGCCCCGTCATCGGTCGTGAAGATGACGTGATCATGGCGGCCGGGCGGCGGCGCAGTCCGGTCCGGCGGCGTCACGGTCATTCGGCCCGACATACCAAGATGCACGATCAAAACCGTGGCGTCATCCATGTGCGCCAGAAGGTACTTCGCCCGGCGGCTGAGATGACGGACCGTATGGCCCGTCAGTCGCTTGGAAAAGCCGCGCGGAAAGGGGATGCGCAAGTCCTTGCGCCGACACTCCACCTGGACCAGCGTGCGGCCTTCGAGAAAGGGGGCCAGGCCCCGGCGGACGGTTTCGACTTCAGGAAGTTCAGGCATGTTTTACTTTGTCGCTTGAAATATTCATATCAGCGCCAAGGTAGCGCGGATCACGGGCCTGCGCTATGTTCACTTTTATGAATACACGCAACAATACGAGCGCCGACACAGGTCCCGGAAACCCGTCTGAAGGGCCGCAAGCCGCGCCCAAGACACATTTCGGTTTTCGCACCGTTGAATCGGACCAAAAGGCCGGTTTGGTACGCGCCGTTTTCGATGGCGTGGCCGATCAGTACGATCTGATGAACGACTTGTTGAGCGCGGGCGTTCACCGGTTATGGAAAACGTCGATGATCGACTGGCTTAACCCGCGTCCCGGCAGTCACCTGTTGGACGTCGCGGGCGGAACGGGCGATATCGCGCTGCGCTTTATTGATCGGCTGAAAAACAACACCGGCGCAAACCCGGGCCACGTCACGGTCTGTGATATTAACGAAGCGATGATCGGCGTCGGTCGGGATCGCGCCCTGGACCGGGGAATATTGCGCGAAATTGATTGGACCTGCGGCAACGCCGAGGCGCTGCCGGTGGCCTCCGCCAGTGTCGACGTCTATACCATCGCCTTCGGGATCCGAAACGTCACCGACATTCCGGCGGCCCTGGCCGAAGCGCGGCGCGTGCTCAAGCCCGGCGGGCGCTTTTTATGTTTGGAATTCAGCCACATCGTCCTGCCCGGCCTCAAATCTGCCTATGAGGCTTATTCGTTCAAGATTTTACCTGCCCTGGGCGAGATGGTGGCCGGAAATCGTGAGGCTTATCAATACCTTGCAGAGAGTATTCGGCGCTTCCCGGATCAGGCGACCTTCGCCGGCATGATCGAGGCAGCAGGTCTGGATCAGGTCAAAGTGCGCAATTTGAGTGGCGGTATCGCCGCCATGCACTCGGCCTGGCGTATATAAAGGCGACCTCACCCCGTGTTTCGCAGCATTCGCAATTTATTTCGCCTTCTGGCCATCGTGCGGACTTTGGCGCGCTATGACGCCTTGTTCCCCCTCGACCGTCTGGATTTACCGGGCTGGGCGACAAAGGCGCTCCGCCTGGTCGCCGGCAAGCCGCACAAAGACCATGCCGAGCTTCGCCCCGGCCAGCGCCTGGCCGCGGCGCTGCAAACCTTGGGGCCCAGCTTCATCAAATTCGGACAGTCGTTGTCAACCCGATCTGATTTGATCGGCGAAGAGGTCGCGATCGACCTGTCAGACCTGCGCGATCGCCTGCCGCCGTTCAGTGCCGCAGAGGCGCGCGCGACTATCGAGCACGAATTCGAGCGACCACTGGATACGCTATTTTCGAGCTTCGACGATACCCCCGTGGCGGCGGCTTCCATCGCCCAGGTGCATTTCGCCGAGACCGTTGCTGGCGAGCCGGTGGCCGTCAAAGTGCTTCGCCCTGGCATCGAAGCCGCGTTCGACCGAGACCTCGATCTATTTTATTGGGTTGCCGAAACGATTGAGGATTTGCAGCCGGAATACCGCCGTTTGCGCCCGGTTGAGGTGATCCGAACCCTCCACGACAGCGTCCGCATGGAGATGGATCTGCGCCTCGAGGCGGCGGCGGCCTCAGAACTGGGCGACGCCTTCGGGGATGATCCCGGGTTTAGCGTACCCGACATCGACTGGCAGCACACCCAACGCCGGGTGATGACCATCGAGCGTATCGAGGGGACGCCCATCGCCCAGCGCGCCGCTCTGATCGAGGCCGGACATAATCCTGAGATACTCGCCCAGACATTATTAGTTGCGTTTCTGAAACAAGTTTTCCGGGATGGTTTTTTTCACGCTGATTTGCACCCCGGAAATTTGTTCGTAGAAGATTCCGGGCGCATTATGGCCGTCGATTTCGGCATTATGGGACGTCTGGACAAGCAGACCCGGCGCTTTGTCGCCGAATTGTTGCTGGCCTTCCTGACCGGGGATTGGCATCGCGCGGCGGAGATCCATTTCGAAGCCGGATACGTGCCCCGCAACAAATCGGTCGAAGTATTCGCCCAAGCCTGCCGGTCCATCGGCGAGCCCATTCTGGGGCGCTCTGCCAGCGACATTTCCATCGGTCGTTTGTTGGCCCAACTTTTCCAGATTACCGAAACCTTCGCCATGCAAACGCAGCCGCAGCTGTTGTTACTGCAAAAAACGCTGGTGGTCGTCGAAGGCGTGTGCCGTGATCTCAGCCCGGATAGCAACTTTTTTGAAGCTGCCCGGCCTTTCCTGACAGAGTGGGTGCGCGATAACCTGGGCCCGGAAGCCCGGGTCCGGGACCTGGTCGGCGAAACAGCGCAGGCGGCGCGGCGCATTCCCGGTCTGATCGACCGCGCCGAGCACGCTACCGAAATGCTTTCTGCCGTCGGTCTGAAGTTACAGCCTGACCTTGAAGGCAATGCCGGTCACGCCTTCGGCAAGGACCGCAGCGGCGGCATCGGGCGACGGCGCGGCATGCCGCACATGCTGGTGATCGTCCTGCTGATCGCCGTCGTAGCGCTGTTGGTGGTGAAACTTTAGTCGGCTTTGTCCTTGCCGACATTTAACGGAACAACTAGAGTCAATGTTTCTTTTTACACAAGAGCTGCGTAGATAGGAGCGGTCATACAGTCGTGATAAACAAACGCATCTTGTTGATCATAACCGGCGGCATCGCCGCCTACAAAAGTCTTGATCTGATCCGTCGCCTGTCGGAGCGCGGTGCGACCGTGCGCTGCATTCTGACGACGGCAGGCAGCCAGTTCGTCACGCCCCTGTCCGTGGCCGCGCTGAGCGGCGAAAAAGTGTATTCAGACCTATTTGATCTGACCGACGAAGCTGAGATGGGCCATATCCGGTTATCCCGTGAGGCTGATCTGGTCGTCGTCGCGCCCGCGACCGCTGACATCATCGCTAAAATGGCCGCTGGCCTGGCCAACGACCTGGCCTCGACAGCCTTGTTGGCGACCGACAAACCGGTGCTGATCGCCCCAGCCATGAATGTACAAATGTGGCAGCACCCGGCGACCCAGCGCAATGTCCAGACTTTGCGGGCGGATGGCATCTCCATCGTCGGCCCCAGCGCCGGTGATTTGGCCTGCGGCGAAGTCGGACAAGGCCGCATGTCCGAAGTCGCCGATCTGGTCGAAGCCATCGCCCAAAAACTGGCTGGGCCCCCGCCGCCCGCGCTGATTGGACGGCGCGCGCTGGTGACCTCAGGCCCGACGCGTGAGGCCATCGATCCCGTCCGCTATATGTCCAACTATTCGTCGGGCAAACAGGGCCACGCCATTGCCGCCGCGTTGGCGGCGAGCGGGGCCGAGACCACGCTGGTGACAGGCCCCACCAACGAAGTCCCACCGCCCGGCGTCAACACGGTCAACGTCGAATCGGCGCGAGACATGATGGCGGCCTGTCAGGCGGCGCTGCCCTTGGACATTGCCGTGTGTGCCGCTGCCGTGGCGGACTGGCGCATCGCCGATGAAGCCAGCGAAAAGATAAAAAAGAACGGTGCTGCACCGCCCGCGCTGCAGATGGTCGAAAATCCCGACATTCTGGCCACACTCAGCGAAAGATCGAACGCCCGCCCGACGCTGGTCATCGGCTTCGCCGCTGAAACAGAAAATCTGATCGAAAACGCCACGGCCAAACGCGCCCGCAAGGACTGCGATTGGATCGTCGCCAACAATGTCTGCGTGGGCAGCGGCACTTTCGGCGGCGATACCAACACTGTTCATCTGGTCACGGTTGACCGCGTTGAGGATTGGCCGACCCTCAGCAAATCCGGCGTCGCCCAACGCCTCACACAGCGCATCGCCGCACATTTTGAACAATCGACATGACCGCCATCAAGATTGAAATCTGCCGGCTCGAACACGGACAGGGCCTCGACCTGCCACACTACGCCTCTGACGCCGCGGCGGGTATGGATTTACCAGCGGCAGTGGCGCAGGATTTGATCATCGCCCCCGGCGCGCGTGCCTTGATCCCGACCGGCTTCGCCATCGCCCTGCCGCCGGGCTATGAAGCGCAGATCCGGCCGCGCTCCGGCCTGGCGCTCAAGCACGGCATCACCTTGCTCAACAGTCCCGGTACCATTGATGCCGACTATCGCGGCGAGGTCGGCGTCATCATCGCCAATCTGGGTACCGAGCCTTTCACCGTGACGCGGGGCCTGCGCATCGCGCAAATGGTTATCGCCCGCCATGAGCGCGCCGTCATGATCTTGGTCGATGAGCTTGACCCCACTGCGCGCGGGCAGGGTGGCTTCGGCTCCACCGGCACGTCGTAATTACCGTCACGGAAGTACACGATGCTGCGACTATCAAAAAAAATGGCCTATGCCCTGGAGGCGGTGGTCGATATCGCCTATCACGGCGGGGCCGAGCCGGTTCAGTCGCGCGACATCACCAAACGCCAGGACATCCCACAGCGTTACCTTGAGCAGGTCATGCAGCGGCTGGTTCACGCCGGTATTCTCAAGGGCATGCGTGGGCCGCGCGGTGGATATCGCCTGGCCCGTGAGCGTCGGCGTATCACCGTCGCCGATGTCGCCGACGTGGTCTATGACCTGGAGGCCGGCGACGATATTATTGAGCGCGAAACGCCCTCGATATTGGCGGAAAAAGTTGTCCGCCCGATTTGGCGCGATTTACGCAAAGATATGATGAAACATTTGCAAACCATCTCCGTCGAGGACCTGTGCATCCAGGCCAAATCGCAAGACATTCCGAGCGAGTTGCAGAAATTAACCGACTTTTCCATCTAGACGTCACTTAGACCTAAGCGAACAATAGAAAGAAACAAAACATGTCCAACTCCGACAAAGCGACACTGGGCTACGGCTTCATCCATGACAATATCGTGCAGACCGTCGGCAACACGCCCCTAGTGCGCCTGTCGGGTTTATCCGCCGCGCACAACTGTGACGCCGACATCATCGGCAAACTTGAGTTCTTTAATCCTCTGGCCTCGGTCAAGGACCGCATCGGCGCGGCGATGATCGAAGCGCTGGAAGAAGCCGGCAAAATAGGCCCCGACACCATGTTGGTCGAGCCGACATCGGGCAACACCGGCATCGCCCTGGCCTTTGTCTGTGCCGCCAAGGGCTACCAGCTGACCCTGACCATGCCCGAAAGCATGTCGGTTGAACGACGTAAAATGCTGACTTTTCTGGGGGCCAAGCTGGAACTGACCGAAGCCGCCAAGGGCATGAAAGGGGCCATCGCCCGGGCCGAGGAGATTCTCGCCGAGAACCCCAACGCCATCATGCCGCAACAGTTTCAAAATCCCGCCAATCCCGAAATTCACCGCAAAACCACGGCAGAGGAAATTTGGAACGACACCGGCGGTGACGTTGACGTTGTCGTTTCAGGCATCGGTACGGGCGGTACGATTACCGGCATCGGCGAGGTCCTCAAAGCCCGCAAACCCAGCCTCAAAATGGTCGCCGTCGAACCTGAAGACAGCCCCGTCCTGTCCGGCGGCGCGCCCGGCCCGCACAAAATTCAGGGCATCGGGGCCGGCTTTGTGCCCGACATCCTCAATCGCGACATCATCGACGAGATCGTCACGATCGCCAACGAAACCGCGTTTGAATTGTCCCGCGAGGTGGCCAGGACCGACGGCGTGCCGGTCGGCATTTCGTCCGGTGCGGCGCTGGCCGCAGCGCTTGAAGTCGGCGCTCGACCCGAAATGGCGGGCAAAAAGATTGTGGTTATATTGCCTTCCTTCGCCGAGCGTTATCTGACCACTGCGCTGTTTGACGACTAGGCGCGGAGGCGAGCCGGGTCATGGACTTCTCTGAACCACAGATCGAGCGCTATGCCCGGCACATTGTGCTGCGCGAGGTCGGGGGTGTGGGCCAGGCCAAGCTGCTGCAATCCCGCGTCCTGATCGTCGGTGCCGGCGGGCTGGGTTCGCCGATGGCGATGTACCTGGCGGCTGCCGGGGTTGGAACCATCGGGATTGTCGATGACGACGTCGTGTCGTTGTCGAACCTGCAGCGCCAGATCATGCATGCCACGGCAGATCTCGGCGTCGCCAAGACTTCCAGTGCGGCTGCCACCCTGCAGGCCTTGAATCCCGAGGTCGTGGTCAATCAGCACGCCTTTCGCCTTGACGCCGTCAACGCCCTGGATCTGGTCGGCGGGTATGATGTGGTCGCCGACGGTACGGATAACTTTGCAACGCGGTATTTACTCAATGACGCCTGCTATCTGGCCGCCAAACCGTTGGTTTCCGCTGCCATGTTGAAGTTCGAGGGCCAAATCTCCACCTACAAGGCGCATCTCGGCGGCGAAAACCCCTGCTATCGCTGCCTCTACGCCGAAGCGCCGCCGCCGGGCATCGTGCCAAGCTGTGCCGAAGGCGGCGTGTTTGGCGCGCTGGCCGGGACCATCGGCTCAATGCAGGCGGTCGAGGTCATCAAGGAAGTCCTGGGCATCGGCGAGAGCCTGTCGGGCTGGCTCGCGGTCTATGATGCGCTGGGCGCGAGTTGGCAGAAAATCCGCTTGCGTCCCAATCCGGGCTGCGCGCTGTGCAGCAGTCAAAAAACGATTACCGATCTTTCGGTACATGCAGCCTGAGCGGTGATTTCCTCATGACCCCATCGGATCGCATTACCAAGCTGTCACTGATCGTCCAGTCGGGCGACGTCGACAAGGTGCACTATGCCTTCGCCACCGCCAGTGCCGCCCTGGCCATCAATATTCCGGTCACATTGTTTTTCACCATGCAGGCCGCGACGGCATTGATGGGCAGCGGCGATAACGCCGGCTGGCGGCGCATGATCACCGGGGATGGGCACAGTGGCGCCGAGATGGACGCAGGTTTTGCGGCCCGCAATATCGGCAGCATGGAAGACCTGATCGAGGCCTGTGTCGCGCTGGGCGCACGCTTCATCGTCTGTGAGATGGGCCTAAAAGCCTGCGACCAAAGCGCCGAAGGGTTGCGCGCCGACCTCAAGGTCGAAATCGCCGGACTGGTGACCTTCCTGTCCGATGCCGAAAAAGACGGCCAAATCGTCTTTATCTAAATGTATTCGCCGGGCAGTACGCGGTCCGGCGGGACATGGCCATCGACGAAGGTTTTGATGTTGATGATGACCTTCTCGCCCATTTCGTTGCGCCCTTCGATCGTGGCTGAGGCCATGTGCGGCAACAACAACACATTGTCGAGCTCGACGAGCTTGGGATTGACGGCGGGTTCGTGTTCAAAGACATCGAGACCGGCACCGGCCACTTCGCCGGCCAGCAGCATCCGCGTCAGGGCGTTTTCATCGATGATTTCGCCGCGCGCCGTGTTGACGACATAGGCGTGGGGCTGCAGCAGTTTCAAGCGACGCGCCGACAGCAGGTGATAGGTCGCTGGCGTATGCGGGCAATTGACCGAAATAATATCCATCCGCGCCAGCATCTGATCGAGGCTCTCCCAGTAGGTCGCCTCCAGTTCTTCTTCGATCTCGGCGTGGACACGGTTGCGATTGTGATAGTGCACCGAGACGCCGAAGCCCTTGGCTCGGCGGGCGACGGCCTGACCGATCCGGCCCATGCCGATAATGCCGAGGCGCTTGCCCCAGATGCGATGACCCAGCATCGTCGTCGGCGACCAGCCGCTCCACTCGTCCGCGCGCAACAAACGCTCGCCCTCGGAAAGACGACGTGGCACGGCGAGAATTAAGGCCATGGTCATATCGGCCGTGTCCTCGGTCAGTACGCCGGGCGTGTTGGTCACCGTAATGCCCCGCTCGCGCGCACTGGCGAGATCAATGTGATCGACTCCGGTGCCGAAGTTGGCGATCAGCCGCAGTTCGGGATTGGCTTGGGCAAGCACCCGCGAATCGATGCGGTCCGTCACCGTCGGCACCAGAATGTCGGCGGTCTTGACGGCTTCGATAAGTTCGGCCTGATCCATCGGATGATCATCGTTGTTCAGGCGGGCGTCAAACAACTCCATCATCCGCGTTTCGATGGCGTCGGGCAGTTTCCTGGTGACAACAACAACAGGCTTTTTTGGATTCATGAGAATTCCTCGATGGATGTCGATCCGGCTATGGTCTCTCTTGTCTATCAAACCTCGGCGCGAGAAACAAATGCCCTTATCGTAAAAAAACCGTTCCGATGGTACTTGGCAGATGGCTGGCACCTGTCATAGATTGGGCGATGCTGATTTTGCGTCCCCTGACCTTTCTGAGTTTGTTCCTCATCCTGCTCGGCGGGACGCTGATCCCAAGCCCCACAGCCGCTAAAGCAGTTGATAAATTACCCCATTTCGCGAGCCTGCGCTCCGACAAAGTGAATGTCCGTGTCGGGCCGGGGGTGCGCTACCCGGTGGCCTGGGTCTACGTCCGCAAGAACCTGCCCATCGAGGTTCTCGCCGAATTCGAATTATGGCGCAAGATTCGCGACCGCGAGGGCATTGAGGGCTGGGTTCACAATAGCCTTTTGTCGGGCATTCGCTCGGTGATCATCAAGGGTGGGATACAGACATTGTTTCGGCGCGCCGGCGGCACGGTGCCGGTTCTGCGCGCCCAGTCCGGCGTTCAGGGCCGCTTGCTGACCTGCGCCAAATCTCATTGCCGTGTCAGGATTTCGGGCACCGAGGGCTGGATCAGCCGCAAAGCCCTGTGGGGCATCTACCCGGGCGAGACCTTCAACTAAGCGAAATCCGCCGCCAGGGACCTGCGGGTGGACGGCGACAAGCCAGCCGAATGGCGGTAGTTGTCATGCCCGATACTTAAAGTCACTGCGGCATCATCCGCGCAAAACTTCGCCACTTGATCGTCGCTGAAATGGAAAAACAGGAAGTGTACCGACGAGGCCCGGCCATCGGCGTCCGTGCGCTCAACATCATCGTCGGCGACAGCCGGCACGGATTCATCCGCAAACTGCAGAGAAATCGTCTGGTCAATATTTCCCAACCCGCGCAACGTGCGATCACGGCGCACTTCGTCAGCGATTTCGATCATGAAGGTGGCCGACAGGTTGCGGCCTTTGGGGACCATCGGATCATAGGCGCTGAGCTCGTCCTTTAATTGCGCTGCCCCACCTTTTTCGGTGCGCAGCATTTCCTGAATTTGCAGCCACATGGTGTCCCAGTTTTCAAAATAGAATGTGGCGTCAGGGCCGACCGCGATACGGCGGTCCCGTTTGGCTGCGATAATGTCGCGACGACGCGCATCTCGGACGGCTTCGTACGCGGCTTCGTCGAGAATGTCAGCGGCGGTGATTTCGGTCTGGGGTGCATTCATGTTGAGGGTCAGTTCGTTCAGGACAGAACGCCATAGGCTTTGGCGAAAAGTTCGATGGGGTGGGGTGCTGTGTCGGGTACATCGGTGGGGGCCGAAGCGCCGCCAAGGCGGGTCATGGTTTGGAGCAGATGTTCGCCGGCCAGCGGACATTCCGAGGCGACATAACGGGCCTCGGCCTTGACGACCTGGCGCGCCGCCGGGGTGCCGACTTTGACGGCGGTGTCGAAGTTTTCCTTCATGATGCCCCATGAACCACCGTGGCCGGAGCAACGCTCGATCACCTGCAACTCGACGTCGGGGATTAGGCGCAGCATGTCGGCGGCTTTGGGGCCCATGTTCTGCGCCTGGGCATGGCAGGCGAAATGCAGCGCCACAGCGCCGTCAAGAGCCGACAGGCCCGGTGCTATGCCTTCGTTGCGGGCGATATCGACGACATATTCGGTGATATCCATGGTCGCCGCCGCCAACTTGGCGACTTGGGCGTCGTCAGGCAGCATCAGCGGCCATTCGAATTTGAGCATCAGGGCGCAACTCGGCGTCAGGGCGACAACGGTATGACCGGCATCGATATGCGGCGACATCTCAGCGGCGACCTGGTGCGCACGTGCGGCGACGTCGGCCAAGTCGCCCTGTTCAAATTGTGGCATGCCGCAGCAACCGGGGTAAACGACGCTGGTTTCGACACCGTTCCTGGCCAGCACGCCCTGTGCGGCGACGCCGATTTGAGGGTTGTTGTAGTTGACGAAACAAGTGGCGTAGAGCACCGCCTTGCGGCCATGGGCCGGGGCTTCGGTGTTGACTTGAGGCGGCTTTGACTTGGCCCGATCAACAAATGTTTCGCGGTGGAATTTGGGCAATGACGCGTCGCGATGAACGCCGGCCAACGCCTGCAGGGCAGGCCGTGTCAGCGCGTTCGATTTGTCGCTGGCCCAGTTCGCCAGGGGCGCGGTCTTGGCCGCCAGTTTACCGTTGCGGTCGGTCGCTGTGAGTTGGCGAATCATAAATCCGGTCTTGCCCGCGCGGTGCTCGGCCGCGCGGTAGCGCAGCATCAGATGCGGAAAGTCGAGGTCAAATTCATGGGGTGGCACGTAGGGACACTTGACCATGAAGCACATGTCACACAACGTGCAGGCGTCGACAACAGATTTGTATTGGATCGTCGAAACGCTGTCGAGTTCACCGCTTTCCGACTCGTCGATCAGGTCGAACAACTTGGGAAAGCTGTCGCACAGATTAAAACAGCGCCGGCAGCCGTGGCAGATATCAAATACCCGGGTCAGCTCCGTCTCGATCGCAGCCATGTCATAGAAATCATCCGACTGCCAATCGATCACATGGCGGGTCGGGGCTTCTGTACTGCCTTCTTTAGCGCTCATGCCAATGTCACCCTGAGAAAAGTACGGAGCAAAGAAAAGGGGACAGGCGTTGAACCTATCCCCCCCTCCAATTCGTGCACCACCAGATAATTAGTCGTCGAGCATATCCAGCGCTTTTTGGAAACGGCCGGCGTGGCTTTTCTCGGCCTTGGCCAATGTCTCGAACCATTCGGCGATTTCGTCAAAGCCTTCATCGCGCGCGGTCCGGGCCATGCCGGGGTACATGTCGGTATATTCGTGGGTTTCACCAGCAACGGCAGCCGCCAGGTTATCGGACGTCGAGCCAATCGGCTTGCCGGTTGCCGGATCGCCGGTTTCAGCAAGATAATCGAGGTGACCATGGGCATGGCCGGTTTCGCCTTCGGCGGTCGAGCGGAAGACCACGGCGACGTCGTTGTAGCCCTGGACATCGGCTTTTTGCGCAAAATAGAGGTAGCGACGGTTCGCCTGGCTTTCGCCGGCAAAGGCGTCTTTGAGGTTCTGTTCAGTTTTACTTCCCGCAAGTGACATCGATTTCTCCCAATTCGTTTAATTTGAGGGACAAGAGGTCCCGTTTTGGAAACTTCAAATAATTCCGCTGTTCGCGGCGCGCCGACGACGTGCCATTAACAATACTCTCTATATGGACATGATCTGAATATGGACATGATCTGGAACCGAGTCAATACCTTAGAATTATTCCAAGGTGTTTATATATCGGTCGGTCGCACCCGCACGACAACATCGACACGGCTTAACATGGAGCCCTGTGGCAATGCCGGCAAATCAACCAATGAAACGGCGTCAGGACCGATATCGGTCAACTCTCCGCTGCTCTCATCAAAAAAGTGGTGGTGATCTGACGTGTTGGTGTCGAAATAGGCGCGCCCCGAATCGACGATGACCTCCCGCAGCAAGCCGGAGGACGTAAATTGGTGCAGCGTGTTGTAGACGGTGGCCAAAGAAACACGAATGTTGGCGTCGAGCACTTCACTGTGCAGGGTTTCCGCCGTAACGTGTCGATCGCCGTCTTCAAACAACAGTTTCGCCAGCGCCAGACGCTGGCGCGTCGGGCGCAACCCAACCACTTTCAGACTTTCGATAATGCCCGTAAATGGGCGCTCGGTGCTTTTATCCATGTTCATCATAGGGATAAAATAGCACACATTACGATAATTAGAAGCCAAATAATGAGTACGTCAACGCCTTGATAATAAGCAATATTTTATCAAAATTCGATTTTTGCGATTAATCGCCGGTGGCAATCCTGTCAAACAGCTCTTTGACGGTCGGCACAAATCCGTTCGAATAAAAAGGATCGGAGCCAAAATAGTAGGCGTTGTGGCCGCCGAAGACCAGGTTGTGGTCAACCGGTCCGCCATGGGCAATATCGAGCAAGGTTTTCTGAATACAAAAGCTTCTCGGATCGGCCCTGCGCCCGTTCGAATGTTCTTCGTTGTCGGCCCAGTTGGAAAACCGGCATTGGCTGAGGCAGCCCATGCAATCGGTCTGATCGGTATGAATCTCGTCGGCCTTTTCGGCGCTGACGAAGATCAGCGTATCGTCCGGTGTGCGCAGGGGCTTGTCAAAACCGTCAGCGGCATAGCCCTCGACCCGCGCGCGGTCCGGCGCAGACACATAAACCGCTCGGTTTCGCGGGCCAAAGGTGAATTCCGCTTCGAAGCCAGGCTCTGGTTTGCGGCGATAGTCGACCTGGCGTTCCGTCCGTCCTTCGAGCTCGCGAATGTAATCATTGTGCAGCGCCGACGACCAGAAACCCGTGGGGCTGAATTGCTGCAGCGCGACGTCGCCTTCCTTGAGGGTCGGCAGGCGTTCTTTCCAGGCTTGTGAAATCGGGCTTTCCCGGGTCAGCAGCGGCCGCGTGCCGAATTGAAAAACAATCGGTCCCAAGTCCGGATTATCAATCCAGTCTTCCCAGTCCCGCAAATACCAAACACCCCCCGCCATCACGATCGGCGTTTGATCAAGGCCCAGTTCACGCATCAGTTTGCGTAATTCCAGGACCCGCGGGAACGGATCTTGCGGTTTGCGCGGGTCTTCGGCATTCGACAGGCCATTGTGACCGCCCGCCAACCAGGGATCTTCGTAAACCACGCCACCGAGTTTTTCAGCATGTTTATGATAGGCCCGCTTCCACAACGCCCGGAAGGCACGCGCCGAAGAGACGATCGGATAATAAAACACATCGTGCTTGGTTGCGATTTCGCCGACCCGATAGGGCATGCCGGCACCACAGGTAATGCCGTGCAGCATGCCTTTGGTGCCCGCCAGCACGCCTTCGAGGACGCGCTCGGAGCCGCCCATCTCCCACAAAACATTGAGGTGCAGACGGCCTTCGCCGCCGGCGTTTTCATGGGCGATCTGAATTTGAGTAATGCCGCCGCGGATGCCCTGGGCGACCAGTTCTTCGTGACGCTCGACCCGGGTTTTACCCTTGTAGCTGGGCATCACCATATTGCCGTCGTCATCCAGGTAATCTGGATTGACCCCGGAAACCGTGCCGATACCACCTGCCTTGGCCCAGGCGCCGGAACTGGCACCATCTGAAACAGCCACACCTTTGCCCGCTTCGAGCAAAGGTAACATCTCGCGGCCGGAGACCATGACGGGGTTAAGTGTCTTCACGTATCCACATCCTATCGCTAACAAACCTCAGGCTCGCGGGGTGATCATCGCGCCGGACAACCACCCCGCCAAGTCCTGACAGAAGTGACGTCTATTCCGTCGCTTCTTCTTTCTGCTTCTCTTCGCCGCTTTCCTGATCGACGACTTTCATGCTGAGGCGAACTTTGCCTCGATCATCGACGGCCAGAACCTTAACGAAAATCTCATCGCCCTCGTTGACGACATCGGTAACCTGACCAACGCGGTTGTCGGCCAACTCACTGATGTGAACCAGACCGTCACGGTTACCAATGAAATTCACGAAAGCGCCGAAGTCAACGACCTTGACCACTTTGCCTTTGTAAATCACACCAATTTCAGGCTCGGCAACGATATCTTTGATCCACTTCAACGCGGCCTCAGCCGACTCGGTTGAAGTCGCCGCCACTTTAATGGTGCCGTCGTCGTCGATATCGATCTTGGCCCCCGTGACTTCACAGATTTCGCGGATGACCTTGCCGCCGGTGCCGATGACATCGCGGATTTTGTCTTTCGGAACCGACATCGTGGTGATGCGCGGCGCATGTTCGCCGACCTCATCACGGGCCGAGGTCAGGGCTTTGGACATTTCGCCAAGGATATGAGCGCGACCGTCCTTGGCCTGAGCCAGAGCGATCTCCATGATTTCCGGCGTAATACCAGCAATCTTGATATCCATCTGCAAAGACGTCACACCGACTTCGGTGCCAGCGACCTTGAAGTCCATGTCGCCGAGGTGATCTTCGTCACCCAGAATATCGGACAACACGGCGAATTTTTCGCCTTCGAGGATCAGGCCCATGGCGATACCGGCACAGGGACGTTTCAGCGGCACACCGGCATCCATCAGCGACAACGAGGTGCCGCAAACCGTGGCCATCGACGAAGAGCCATTCGATTCAGTGATCTCCGACACCACGCGAACGGTGTAGGGGAAATCCACGGCACTCGGCATCAAGGGCTTGATTGCCCGCCAGGCCAGCTTGCCGTGACCGATTTCACGACGCCCCGGGCCCAAGCGGAAGGAAGTTTCGCCAACCGAGTAGGGCGGGAAGTTGTAGTGCAGCATGAAGGGCTCGCGGTATTCGCCTTCGAGCGCATCAATGATCTGCTCGTCACGACCGGTACCCAGCGTGGCGACGACCAAAGCCTGCGTTTCACCGCGCGTGAACAGGGCCGAGCCGTGGCTGCGCGGCAGGATGTTGACTTCGGACTCGATCGGTCGGACGGTCGTGGTATCGCGACCGTCGATGCGGCCACCAGTTTCGATGATCTGGCCGCGAACAATCTTTTTCTCCAGCTTTTTGAACAGCCCGCCAATCGTTTGGCCGCTGACGTCGTCGCTGGTAAATTTTTCTGTCGCGGCGACACGCACAGCACCAACCTTGGCCTGACGCTCAACCTTGTCAACTTCGCCGTAGGCCCTGCGCAGATCGGCTTCGAAAGCGCTCGCCATCTCAGCGGACAAGGCCGAATGGTCTTCGCTTTCGGGCATCACCCAAGGCTCGGCGGCAGCGCCTTCCTCGGCCAATGCGATGATCGCATCGATCACCGGGCGGAACTGTTCGTGGCCGAACTTAACCGCACCCAGCATCTGCTCTTCGCTGAGCTCGTTGGCTTCCGATTCGACCATCATGACGTGGTCACGGGTGCCGGCGACGACCAGATCGAGGTCGGACGAGGGCAAATCTTCCATCGACGGGTTGAGAACATATTCGCCGTCGATCAAGCCGACGCGCGCCGCACCGATCGGCCCCATGAAGGGCAGGCCCGACAGGGTCAGGGCAGCGGACGACGCGACCAGGGCGACGATGTCCGGATCATTTTCCAGATCGTGGCCGAGGACGGTACAGATGACCTGGGTTTCGTTGCGGAAATCAGATGCGAACAAGGGCCGGATCGGCCGATCAATCAAACGCGAGGTCAGGGTCTCTTTTTCCGAAGGACGGCCTTCGCGTTTGAAAAAGCCGCCGGGAATTTTGCCGGCGGCGAAAGTTTTTTCCTGGTAGTTGACGGTCAGCGGGAAAAAGTCGAGACCCGGACGGGCTGATTTTTCCGCGACGGCTGTCGCCAGAACAACGGTGTCGCCATAGGTCACCATAACGGAGCCATTGGCTTGACGAGCGACCTTGCCGCTCTCGATCGTCAGCGGACGGCCACCCCACATGATTTCTTTTCGATGGGTTTTAAACATATCTTATTCCTTGCCTCTAAGACCTGAGGGCCCCAATGGCCGCCGGTCCAATTCGAGCCCAAACGGCTCAGCTTTCATCAGATGCCTTCACGGCACCTCATCCGCAGCAAATGTCCGAATTGACGATGCCTGCGGTCTTCTTGTGCAACATTGTGAACAACGTCGATATGCGAGAAGCCTAATGCTGCCCGCCATCAATTCAATATTGTCCCGATGCAATATGCCCCCGCCGACAAGACGGGGGCAGGGGCGAAGGCTTACTTGCGCAAGCCCAGCGACTTAATCACGGTCTCATAGCGCGCGTTGTCCTTGCGCTTGAGATAGTCGAGCAAACTGCGACGGCGGTTGATCATGCGGATCAGGCCACGGCGCGAGTGCACGTCTTTTTTATGGGTTTTGAAGTGTTCGGTCAGGTTGAGAATCCGTTCAGTCAGAATGGCAACCTGGACTTCGGGGGAACCGGTGTCACCGGTTTTGGTTGCGTATTCACCGATTACCTCGGTTTTACGCTCTGCTGCTATCGACATCGTCACTCCTTTTTTATGTCATCACAGGTTAAACACCCGCACCGCACGAACCTCTCCCGACTTGACGTCAACGAGAGCAATCAGCTTCCCATCCCATCTGGCCCGGCACAGACCATCCGGTGCATCAAGCACCCGAACCATCTGACCGTTTCGGAGACGTTCAGCTTGCGGACCAGTCAAAGAAAACGCCGGGATGTCGTCCAGCGCCGCCTCAACAGGTAGCAGGCATGAATTAAGTGGCGCAATATGGCTGAAGTCATTTAGAGAATCCAGCGAAATCGCATCACTGATTTTAAATTTTCCAACCGCTGTTCGGCTGAGGTCGCTTAAATATCCGACCGTGCCCAAACGCAGCGCCATATCACGGCCGAGGGCACGAATATAGGTGCCCTTGCCGCAGGTCACTTCGAACGCCGCATGATCTACATCTGGACCTTCGAGCAACTCAAGACGCTCGATTTGGACAACCCGCGTTGGCATTTCGACCTCTTCGCCATCACGCGCGCGCTTGTAGGCGCGTTCGCCGTCGATCTTGATGGCAGAATAAACCGGCGGCGTTTGTTCGACGTCGCCGACGAATTCGCCGAGAATTTTCTCAATTGCGGCGCGCTCGGGGCGCGCCTCGCTGGTCGCGCTGACCTCGCCTTCGGCATCGTCGGTGTTTCGGGCCTCGCCCCAACGCACCACAAAGCGATAAGTTTTTTGCCCGTCCATGGCCCAGGCGGTGGTTTTTGTCGCCTCGCCCAGGGCCACCGGCAAAACACCCGTGGCCAACGGATCGAGTGTGCCGCCATGACCAACCTTGGCAGCGTTGGTCAGGCGTTTGACCTCGGCCACCACTTTGGCTGATGACATCCCGTAAGGTTTATCGATGTTGAACCAGCCATGAACCGGCTGGCCTTTGCGTTGGCGCGCCACGATCGTCTATTCGTCGTCGCTGTCGAGACGATCAAGGTCGCGTTTAACTTCGGGTCGGTGCAGCAATTCGTCGATATGCCCGGCCGTATCAAACGACGTATCAATTTCGAAAACAAACTGCGGCGTGTTGCGCAATTGGACTTGTTTGGAAATCTGGCCGCGCAGGTATTTGGCCGAGCGTTTCAGGCCCGCCAGCAGCGCCTCGCCGTCGCCGCCGCCGAGCGGCGAGACAAAGGCCGTGGCATGCTTGAGGTCGGGACTGGCCCGGACTTCGGTCACGGTCACCACAGTGCCCTCGACGCCGGGGTCGCGCACGTCACCGCGCGCCAGTATGCTTGCGAGGGCATGACGCAATTCTTCACCGACACGCAATTGACGCTGGCTGGGGGCTTTTTTTCGATCGCCCATGATGTTTGATTCCTGCTCACTTTCCCGACGGCGATTATTTCGCCGCCCGGAAAATCGCGCGAACTATAGCGTTCGCGCGACGATTTCCACCTCAAAGGCCTCGATGACATCACCGGGCTGAATATCCTGATAGTTCTCGAACGACATGCCGCATTCGGTACCGGCGCGCACTTCGTTGACGTCGTCCTTGATCCGCTTCAACGTTGCCAGCGTACCTTCGTGAATAACCACATCGTCGCGCAGCAAGCGCACACCGGCGCCACGCTTGACGGCACCGTCGGTGACCAGGCAACCGGCCACTTTGCCGACCTTGGAAACGGCGAACACTTCCTGGACCTTGGCGTTGCCGATAAAGTTTTCCTGACGCGTCGGTTCCAGCATGCCGGACAGAATATCCTTCATGTCGTCGGTAACGTCATAGATCACCGAGTAATAGCGAAGTTCAATGGCTTCGTGGCGCGCCAATTCACGGGCCTGGGCATTGGCCCGAACATTAAAGCCGATAATCATGGCCCGCGAGGCTTGCGCCAGGGTAACATCCGATTCGTTAATCGCACCGACCGCACCATGCAGCACGCGGATGGCAACTTCGTCCGTCGAAAGTTTCGCCAGCGAACTCAAAATCGCCTCCAGCGAGCCCTGCACATCGGCCTTGACGACGATCGGGAATTCACTCGCCTTGCCTTCCTTGATCTCCGAGAACATCTGCTCCAGAGAACCGCGCGACGTCGTCACAAACGATTGCGAGCGGGTTTTGCGCGTGCGGAACTCAGCTACTTCACGGGCTTTGCCTTCGCTCTCGACAACGGTGAAATCGTCGCCCGCTTCCGGTGCGCCATTCAGGCCCAGAACTTCGACCGGAACGGCCGGCCCGGCTTCCTTGATTTTGTGCCCATGATCGTCGATCAGGGCGCGCACCCGGCCCCATTCATCACCGGCAACAAAAATATCGCCGACACGCAGGGTGCCGCGCTGGACCAGAACCGTCGCCACGGGGCCACGGCCTTTGTCGATTTTGGCTTCGACGACAACGCCGCTGGCGATGGCGCCGGGATTGGCTTTTAGTTCCAGAATTTCAGACTGCAACAGAATCGCTTCTTCGAGTTTATCGAGGTTGGTGCGTTCCTTCGCCGAAACCTCGACGGAGAGCACGTCACCGCCGACGGATTCGAGTAGAATCTCATGACTCAGCAAATCCTGGCGCACCCGGTCGGGATTAGCGTCCGGTCGGTCCATCTTGTTGATGGCCACGATGATCGGGACCCCTGCTGCTTTGGCATGGCGGATCGCTTCAACGGTCTGGGGCATAATGCCGTCATCGGCAGCGACCACCAGAACAACGATGTCCGTCGCCTCGGCACCGCGTGCCCGCATCGCGCTGAAGGCCTCGTGGCCCGGCGTATCAAGGAAGGTAATCGCATTCCCCGATTGCAGATGAACCTGATAAGCGCCGATATGCTGCGTAATGCCGCCGGCTTCGCCGCTGGCGACATCGGTTGCCCGCAAGGCATCCAGCAACGAGGTCTTGCCGTGATCGACATGGCCCATCACGGTAACGACCGGCGCGCGCGGCAAAAGATCAGCTTCGTCCTCGACAAAGCTAAACACATCCGTTTCAAGATCTGAATCGGCGACGCGTTTTGAGCGGTGTCCAAATTCAGCCACGATCAACTCAGCGATATCGGCGTCGATGTTTTCGTTGATCGTCGCCATCACGCCCATGCCCATCAAAGCTTTGACCACGTCAACGCCACGTTCGGCCATGCGGTTGGCAAGCTCGGAAACCGAAATCGTCTCCGGGATAATTACATCGCGCAGAATTTTTTGCTTCTCTTCCTGTCCGGCGGCGGCGCGTTTTTCACGTTCGCGGGCGCGTTTTACGGCAGCCAGACTGCGTGTTCTGGGATCACGGTCCGACAGCGCGTCGGAAATCGTCAGCCGGCCACGCCGGCGTGCATTGGTGGACGGTGTACGTTCAGGGGTCGCCCGCCCGCGCTTGGCTTTGGCTCCCCGATCCGCGCCTTCCGGCTCATGCGTTGTGGGTCTTTTTGCCACGGCAGCGGGGTCAGCCGGTGCATCTTCTTCCAACCGCTTGGCCGCGCTTTCGGCGGCGCGCAGACGTGCTTCTTCTTCTGTCGCCTTGCGCTCACCTTCCTCGCGTACACGATTCTCGGCCTCATCACGCTCGCGGCTGCGACGCTCGTCTTCATCGACGCGACGTTGTGTCAATTCATCAGCTCGGCGGCGGGCATCGTCATCGGCTTGCTTGGCACCGGCCAGCGCCCTGGCGCGCGCTTTCTTCTCATCGTCCGTGAGCGATTTGAGCACCACACGGCCGCGCCCATTCGCGCCTGACTTGGCCTTGGCCTTGGCCGGAGCTTTGGGCGCCGCAGCAGGTGCGGTCGCTGCCACAGCGGCAATTGGTGTCGGCGTCGCGGCTGGCACCTCTGAGGTCGCCGGCGCTTTTGCCTTGGGCTTTACCTCTTCCCTGGGCTTTGCGCTATCGCGATTGATCGTGCGTTTTTTCTTCACCTCGACCGTCACGGCCTTTGAACGGCCGTGCGAGAAGCTCTGGCGCACCTGTCCGGATTCGACAGGCTTCTTCGTTTCCAACCGTCGCGGGCTGGATAGGCTCAGGGACTTCTTTTTGTCCTTAGGGTCTTTGGTTTCGCTCATTCCAACGCTTGCTTTCAACTCTTGTACGGCGACGCTGCCACAATCGGCCCGGCGCATAATATAATACCTCTACTGGGTTCCGACCCGACGTTGGGCCTAACTGATCGCTTCAGTCTCAGGCCCCACTTCGTCTCGAAACCCCGCCAGCCGAGCCGTTTCCATAAGGAAGCGTTCCGCCAATCCACCGGACGTCAGGGCTGCATGTACCACATTTTCGCGCCCTAACGCCAAACTCAATTCCTGTACGCTGAAAAGCGCCACAACCGGCAACCCTCCAGCCAGGCGGGAAATCTTCTCCCGCCCGTCCGCCGCACCGTCAAGTGCGGCAACAATAACCGCCGCTTCACCGGCGCCAATCACGCCGCGGACTTTCTCAAATCCAGCGACCAAACGTCCTGCCCGGCGCGCCAAGCCCAGTAAATCAAGGCAGCGCACAATCAGTTGCGCCTCAACTTCCTCGACCAGCGCGGCCTCGGCCTTGACCTTCGCTTTGGCGGCCCGGGAAAACCGTCCCTTGGCAACCGCCTCTGTCAAAACCTGTTTTTGGGCCGAAACCCAAAGTCCCCGGCCGGGCAGATTTTCCGCCAAATCGGGAACAACAACACCATCCGGCGATACTGCGAAGCGGATCAATTCAGCCTTGGGCCGAATTTCACCGCTGACAATACACTTGCGCTCTGGCATGGGAGTTGACTTATCTTCACCCCTCGCCGTCTTCAGCACCTTCTTCGCTGCCCTCTGCCGTCACCTCTTCCAGCTCCATTCCCTCAAACCAGCCCGCAGCGACGCGCGCCGCCATGATGATGGCGTCCGCCTCTTCCGCACCGAAGCCAAATTGCGGTAGCATTTCCATAAGCTCGTCACTAGCCAAGTCGCCCAGATCGTCGAGCGTTTTAACCTCGCCTTCGCCGAGCGCCACCAATATCGCCGACGTCACGCCCGCCAAGGCGGCCAGATCATCGGAAACGCCCAGTTCTTTGCGTCGTTCGGTCAGGCGGATTTCTTCGGCAGCAAGGAAGTCGTTGGCGCGGGTGCGCAATTCCTCAGCAATGTCTTCGTCAAAGCCTTCGATTTCGGCGAGCTCTTCCATCTGTACGAAGGCCACTTCTTCGATCGACGAGAAACCTTCGGTGACCAGCAACTGAGCCATCATTTCATCAACATCGAGACTGTCGATAAACGTCTGGCTGCGCTGGCGGAATTCTTCCTGACGGCGTTCCGACTCTTCCGCTTCCGTCATGATATCAATGTCCCAGCCGGTCAGCTGAGAGGCCAGGCGCACATTTTGACCGCGCCGGCCAATCGCCAGACTGAGCTGGTCGTCGGGCACTACGACTTCGATGCGCATGGCGTCCTCGTCGAGCACCACCTTGGCGACCTCGGCCGGGGCCAGGGCGTTGACGATGAACGTGGCGGGATCGGGCGACCACTGGATGATGTCGATCTTTTCACCCTGCAGTTCGTTGACCACGGCCTGCACGCGCGAGCCTCGCATACCGACACAGGCACCGACCGGATCAATCGCGCTGTCGTTCGACAGGACGGCGATTTTGGCCCGGCTACCCGGATCACGGGCGACCGATTTGATTTCAATAATGCCGTCATAAATTTCTGGCACTTCCTGCGCGAACAGTTTGGCCATGAACTGCGGGTGTGTGCGCGAAAGAAAAATTTGCGGGCCGCGCTGTTCGCGGCGCACATCGTAGATGTAGGCGCGAATGCGATCGCCCTGGCGGAAGCTTTCCCGCGGCAACAACTCGTCGCGACGGACCACGGCTTCGCCACGGCCCAAATCGACAGTAACGTTGCCGTATTCCATGCGCTTGACCAGACCGTTGATGATTTCGCTGATGCGGTCTTTGTATTCTTCGAACTGACGTTCGCGTTCGGCTTCCCGAACTTTTTGCACGATCACCTGTTTGGCGGTCTGCGCAGCGATGCGGCCAAAATCGATCGGCGGCAGGGCGTCGGCGATAATGTCGCCGACCTGGGCGTCGGGGTTGCGCCGCGCCGCCGCGAGGAGCGAAATATGCACATAGTCGTCCTCGACTTCCTCGACGACTTCGAGGCAGCGATAGAGACTGATCTGACCCGTCTTGGGATCGATCTCGGCGCGGATATCATTTTCGTGACCGTACTTGGAGCGGGCGGCCTTTTGGATCGCCTCTTCCATTGCTTCGAGCACCGTCAAGGGATCGATGTTCTTCTCCCGCGCCACAGCGTCGGCGATCTGGAGAAGTTCCATCCGGTTCCAGCCGGTTGCGGTCTCTGTTTCCATGGCAGTCATGCGTTCTCGCTAACGTCTTCAACTTGTTCCAAATCCAAGGCATCGCGCGTGCGCAACGCCTCAGCGATTAATTCGTCGGTAACGATCAGTTTCGCTTCGTTAATGTGTTCAAAATTCAGCGAAGCAATCTCACCGTTGTCCATCTCCAGCCGAATGACGCCATCCGTGACGTCAAGAATTCGGCCCCGGAAGCGCTTGCGTCCGTCCTGCAACACTTTGAGTTCAAGCTTGGCGATATGCCCGGCGTAAGCTTCGTAATCACTTATTTTCATTAGCGGACGATCCAGCCCCGGCGACGAAACTTCCAGATCATAGGCACCCGGTATCGGATCTTCGACGTCCAGCAATGCCGACACGGCCCGGCTGATGATCGCACAATCGTCGACGATCATTTCGCCGCCGCCCACAGGCTCCGCCATAATCTGTAAAATCGGGTGGTCGCCGCCCATCAAATGGACTCGCACTAAATCAAAGCCCAACGCTTCGAGCGTCGGCGTGATTATTTCTGCGATGCGTGTCGTCTGCGACATTTGAATTCAATTTCCAGCGTTAATCGTGCAGCAATAAGTATCCAGCAGCGCGCCCCGTGCCTCGCCCGGTGGCAAAAAGAAAGGCGGGGCTGACGACCCACCTATTGTCTTGTTTCCGGTTCTTTGAGGTTCAGTATACGCTACCGGGGCGGAATATGCGCCTTGAAGGGCAGAAATTCAAGCATTGAATCAATTTTGCATTTAAGCGCGTGGTTTGCGTTCAAATCGAAGGTAGGTTGGGCTGCGTCCTTCGCGGCTCGCTTTTGCTTCGTAGCGCGTCCCCGGCCAGTCCGCAGGTGGCGTTTTCCAGTCGCCCGGCCCCGTCGCGGTCCACTCGAAATCGGGGTGACGCTGAAGCTGCGCCAAAGCCCAGCGACAATAGACAGGGTGATCCGTGGCGAGCAGAAATTCCGCCTTATCGCGCAGGATACGCGCCAATTGATCAAGGTTCTCAGGCGCCACAAACCGTCTTTTGGCATGGCGCGGTTTGGGCCAGGGGTCGGGATATAGCAAAAAGACCTTGTCGACAGACGCCTCACCCAGCCCGACAATAATATCGCGCGCGTCGTCATGCCAAATACGCACATTCTGCAGGCCGTCCCGTTCAATGTAGCGCAGCAGACTGGCGACACCGTTGACGAACGGCTCGCAGCCGATGATGGCGACGTCCTCGTGCGCGGCGGCCTGGGCGGCCAGATGCTCGCCGCCGCCGAAGCCAATTTCCAGCCACAGATCGGCGTCGCCTCCGTTCGGCATGGCCGCGAACATTTCAGATTTTTCAAGGAAGGTGCCGGGTGCAGGTGGTTCGACCAGCAGGTCCGGTAGCAATTGATCAACCAGCACTTGACGGCCGTCGCGGAGCTTGTGGCTACTGCGACGGCCGTAAAGGATATTCTTATGCCTTTTTGCCTCTTCGTTCATGTTTGAAGATGGCTCAGCAATAGCTAGGTCAAGGCAGCTTTCAGGGCATCGATCAGATCGACCTTCTCCCAGGAGAAGCCACCGTCCGCATCGGGCGAGCGCCCGAAATGGCCGTAGGCGGCGGTGCGGGCATAGATCGGTCGACTCAGGCTGAGGTGCTCGCGAATGCCGCGTGGACTAAGGTCCATGGCTTCGTTGATCGCACCTTCAAGCTTGGCTTCGTCAACATTGCCCGTGCCGTGCAGATCGACATAAATCGACAGCGGCTTGGAAACACCGATGGCATAAGCCAGCTGTATGGTGCAACGCTCCGCCAAGTCAGCCGCGACAACATTTTTAGCCACATATCGGGCCGCATAGGCAGCTGAGCGATCGACCTTGGTCGGATCTTTACCTGAGAACGCGCCGCCGCCATGCGGCGCAGCGCCACCGTAAGTATCAACAATGATCTTGCGTCCGGTCAGACCGGCATCGCCATCCGGGCCGCCGATAACGAACAAGCCCGTCGGGTTGACGTAGAATTCATCCTCGGCGCACATCCAGCCCTCGGGCAGCACGTCTTCGACATAGGGACGAACAATCTCTTTAACCGCAGCCTGATCGACGTTTTCGGAATGCTGGGTTGAAACCACGACCGAGGCCGCGCCAACCGGCTTGCCGTCTTTATATTTTAGGGTCACTTGGCTTTTTGAATCGGGTCCAAGATTAGGTTGGGCACCGGAATGACGTGCCTCGGCGAGACTTTGCAAAATGTTGTGGGAATAAAAAATCGGTGCCGGCATCAACACTTCGGTCTCTCGGCAGGCGTAGCCGAACATGATGCCCTGATCACCGGCGCCCTCATCCTTGTTGCCCGCAGCGTCGACGCCCTGGGCAATATCAACGGACTGGGCATGAACATGAACGCTGACTTCGGAATTCTTCCAGTGGAAGCCATCCTGCTCGTAGCCGATATCCTTGATCGCCGAACGCGCAACGTCCTCAAGATGGGCGTGAGAAATGTCTTGCGAGCAACGCACTTCGCCGGCCAGCACCACGCGGTTGGTGGTTACCAGAGTCTCGACGGCGACACGCGAAACCGGGTCGGCAGCCAGATAGGTATCGACCACGGCATCGGAAATGCGGTCGCAGACCTTGTCCGGATGGCCTTCGGAAACGGATTCACTTGTAAACAGATATTCGGATCTCGGCACGGGGAACTCCTCCGATCTAAAGGGTTACGTTACAATGGATCAGGAGCGTCGCGAGCGGTATTCGCCAGGCCGCACCACTTAGCACATATTTTTTTACGTGGCGGCAAGCGATCCAAATCATCCACGGCTTTTTTAACTGCGCCGAAACTTTTGACGATATTTGGCCATGCGGTCAAGTCAATAACCGCTTGGCGTACTTATTAATTGGTTCAGCTCTCAGTCGGGCACCTTAACCGAGTGAGACATCACCAACAGATACGGCTTGCGGATCATCCATTTTCGCAACTGATTTAGTCAGTTCGTATATCCGTTTTCGAATAGCCGGGTCGGAGATTGAATAGTATGCCCGTACTAACTCCAGGGTTTCACGACGAGCGAAGTGCTCCTGATTGAACGGCTCACTCTCACCTTCGGACAGTCCGCGCTGCCCCGATTTTAATTCGCGGGCCATATCGTCATAGAAAAACGATACGGGCACATCAAGGACCTGTGAAAACTCGTACAAGCGGCTTGCGCCAACACGGTTGGCACCACGTTCATACTTCTGAATTTGCTGAAAAGTCAGGCCAACAGCATTGCCCAGCTTTTCCTGACTGAGGCCGAGCAAAGTACGGCGCAGCCGAATACGTCCCCCAACATGGACATCAACCGGTTTGGGTATTTTCGCCAATTCGCTCTCCCGCAAAAGAAATCATTTACTGTCCAAATATTTTGGTCATGCAGGAGTATGTCAATAAATAGCTGTCAGGACACGAAAAATCGACTTTGGCGTGAAAAAGGCGACCTGTTCAGCGAGTCCGTCGGCGCAGCCATCCAACGAGCCCGAAGCCGGCCAGAAAAAGCCCCAAGGCCGGCCAGTCGCCGACCCTGGCATAAAGTGTGCGGCTGATCAGCGGTTTGGGCAACGTCGCATCGACAACCCCACTGACGCCGAGGCCGAGTTTGTGGCGGACCCGACCCAGCGGATCGATCACTGCAGAAATACCGGTGTTGGCGGCGCGGACCATCGCCATACCTTCTTCAATCGCCCGCATCCGCGTCATCGCCAGGTGCTGATACGGCCCCGCGGTCATGCCGAACCAGGCATCGGTTGTCAGATTGAGCATCCAATCCGGCTGCGCGCCCGCGTTTCTGACCTCTCCGGGAAATATTGCTTCGTAGCAAATCAGCGGACTGACTGGCGGCAAGCCCGCTAAATCAAGAGTCTGCGGCCCGTCACCACGCTGAAAATCGCCCCGCCCAGCAACGAGCCCACCGAGCCCAACCACGTCCAGCAGGCCGCGCAAGGGAATATATTCACCGAACGGCACCAGATGGAACTTGTCGTACGTGGCGACAACATCGCCCCGGCTGTCCAGCGCCAACAGGCTGTTCCAATATCGGCGCGGCGTTTCACGGGCCGCCGTGGTCCGCAGCGCACCAGTAATCAGCAGGCCCTTGCCGTCGATGATCCGGGTCAGGGTTTTTCGCAAATTTGGATCTTGGCCAACAAGAAAAGGTGTTGCTGTTTCCGGCCATATAAAGTGGCTGATCTGATCAGCCCCCGGTGAAGCCGACAAGTCGAGGTGCAGTTCAAGATTCTTGCGCCTGAATTCCGGGCGCCATTTCTCGTATTGCGGGACATTGGCCTGAACCAGCCGAAGCCTGACGCTCTCCACGTCTTCGATCTGGGTCGTGGCGATGCGCCAGGCTCCCAGCGACCAAACGACGCCCAGTCCGATCAAGGCGATCCCCGCCGGACCGAAGCGGCTGCGCGCCGGACCGTCATCGCTGATCGACGCCGCACTCGCCGCCGCCATCACCGTGATCAAACCAAGGCCATGGATTCCGATAAACGCCCCGCTCTGCGCCACGGCCTCGGATCCCATCCAGCTGTAGCCGACGAGGTTCCAGGGAAATCCGGTCAGGATCGTGCTGCGCAGCCATTCCGCCGCCGTCCAGACCAGAGCCAGCACGATCACGCGTGAAACCGTCGCCGGTTTCAGACAGAAATAGGCCAGACCGGCCAGCCCAGAAAATATCGCCAGACCCGCCGGCAGTCCGAGGCTGGCGAAGGGCATCAGCAAGGCATAGCGGGCCGCATCGACCAACATGGCAAAGCCGACCCAATAAAGTCCGGCGGCGAAGTAGCCAAAGCCGAACCACCAGCCGACGGCAAATGCGGTCCGCTTTCGTGCCGCGCCATCAAACAGCCAGATCAGGCCGCTGAACGACAAAACAAGAGCTGGGATAAAATGCAGCGGCGCGAGCGCCAGGGTCGCCGTGGCCCCGAGGACAAAAGCGAAGCCGAGACGCCGCCAGCCCGCCAATGCCTGAATGCGGGCCGCGATCCGGCGGATCATATCTCGTCGTCCCGGCGGATCATATCTCGGCGTCGGGTTTCACCGTTTCAGGCGAAACGCGGCGAACGCGCAAACGTTTGATCCGCCTTGGATCAGCATCGAGTATTTCAAACTCAAGCCCGGCGCTGTGGCGCACCAGCTCGCCGCGCTGGGGGACGCGACCGAGAAGTGAGAAGACCAACCCGCCCAGGGTATCGACGTCTTCATGGCGCTCGTCCGGCAGAAGGTCGATACCGACCTGTTTCTCGAATTCGCTGATCGAGGCCCGGGCATCGGCGTCGAGGGCGCCGTCCTCCCGCGTCACAATCAGCGGCCCTTCAACTTCATCGTGTTCGTCCTCGATCTCGCCGACGATTTCCTCGACCAGATCCTCGATCGTCACCAGACCATCGGTGCCGCCGTATTCATCGACCACGATCGCCATATGAATGCGCGTCGCGCGCATTTTCAGTAATAGATCGAGAACCGGCATGGCTGGCGGAACAAACAAAACATCGCGGACAATGCTGCGCAGACGAAAATTCGGACGCTGGCCCCAAAAGCTCAGCAGATCCTTGATGTGGACCATGCCGATGACGTCATCGAGCGCCTCGCGGTAAACCGGCATCCGGGAATGCAGCGCCGAATGAAACAGCGCCACCATATCATCCAGTCCGGTGTTCGATTCAAGCGCCGTAATATCGGCCCGCGGCACCATGACGTCTTCAACACGATGTTCGCTAAGCTCGAGAATATTCATCAGCATCAAACGCTCTTCGGCGTTGATGGGCTCGTCTGATTTAGCGTCGCTTTCGCTGTCTTCGATCAACTCTTCCAGCGTCTCGCGCAAGTTCGCGTCGCCGTTGCGCCCGCGCACCAAATCCCGGATCCAACTCAGCAGACCGCCGCTGTTCTGGGCGCCCGTGCCGTTGCCATTTTCGGTCATGGTTTCCCCGGATCGGCGAGAGAAGCATTTGTTTGATAGGGATCGGCTATTTTCAGGGTCGCCAGGATAGTCCGTTCCAGCGCCTCCATATCATCAGCCTCGGCGTCACTTTCGTGGTCGAACCCTAGGACATGTAAAACACCATGCACGACGAGATGGCTGGTGTGCGCCGACAGGGTCTTGCCCTGATCCTGCGCTTCACGTTGCGTTGTCTGAAAGGCCACGATGACGTCGCCCAGCATGCGCGCCTCGCCGTCCGGCGCTATGCCATCTTCGCCTTGAGGAAAAGACAAAACATTGGTCGGCTTGTCCTGGTTTCGGTACTGACGATTGAGGCCCTGCACCATGTCGTCGTCGGCCAGCACAATCGAAACCTCGGTTTCGCCCGACACTTCAGCGTCAAAAGCTTCGCGATACGCCGCCTTCGCCGCCGCCTCACAAAGGTTTATCGCATCGGGCAATGCCGTCAGCCAGTCGGCGCAAGGGGTGTTGGTCGCGACCGTTAGGTCGGCGTTGGTTGGGTCAGGTGAGTCAGACATCGTGGCTGCGGTTCTGATCCTTGCGTTCGTGTTTGTCATAAGCTTGAACGATACGGGTCACCAGATCATGACGCACGACATCAACGTCGGTGAACCGAATAACCCCGACTTCATCAATTTCCTGCAGCACCTGCGTGGCTTCCGCGAGGCCCGATTTGGCACCGCTCGGTAAATCAATTTGCGAAAGATCGCCGTTGACGACCATCCGGCTGCCTTCGCCCAACCGGGTCAGCAGCATCTTCATCTGCACCGGGGTGGTGTTTTGAGCCTCGTCAACAATAACGAACGCATTGGACAGTGTGCGCCCGCGCATGAAGGCGACCGGGGCGATTTCGATCTGATCGTTTTCCAGGCGGCGCACCACCTGATCGCCGGGCAGCATGTGATGCAGCGCGTCAAACAGCGGGCGCAGATAGGGATCAATTTTTTCGCGCATGTCGCCCGGCAGAAAGCCGAGCCGCTCGCCGGCTTCGACCGCCGGGCGCGACAACACGATACGATCGACCGAGCCATCCAACAGCATTTCAACGGCGACCGCTACAGCCAGATAGGTCTTGCCCGTACCGGCCGGCCCAAGGCCGAGAACCAGCTCGCATCGCCTCAGCTCATTGACGTATTGGGCCTGCATCGGCGTGCGCGGCGTAATCACCCGACGCGGTGTCCGGACCATGCTTTCTTCGGCTGCCACAGATAACTTGGGCCCGGTGCCGGTGGCGGCCGCTTCGGCCATCCGAATGGCACCATCGACTTCGCCTTTATCCATGCTCAGACCTTTCTTGAGGCGGGCGTAAAGATTGTCGAGAACAGCTTTGGTCGCGGCTTGTGAAGTCGGGTTGCCGGTGATTGAAACGCGATTACCACGCGTCGATACCGAAACCTCGAGGCGCTGTTCGATACGCGCCAGATTTCCATCGTGTTCACCAAACAATTCGCTCAGCAAACTATTGTCGTCGAAATCCATGAGCAGCGGCGGATGCTTGCTTTCGTTGGCGGAGGCTTTCAATTTCTTCCCTTCATTCGTGTTGAATTACCGCACCGGTTTTCAGGCCGCATTCGCCGGAACCAGCGGCGTCGCAGCGATACTGTTGGGCAGGCCCTGATCGACGCGAACCCGCGCCAACTCCCCGATTTTCAGGCCGGCAGATAGCGCGCCATTGACGTGGACAGATTGATTGTAAGGGCTGCGGCCCGTCAACTGGCCCTCGCGCCTGCCGGGGCGCTCCAGTAAAACATCGAAGCTTGAGCCGACCGTGTTTTGGTTAAAGGCGGCTTGTTCGGCATTAATCGCATCTTGCAGAGCGGCCAGTCGTTCAACCATGACCGCCTCTTCGACTTGATTTTCCAAACCAGCAGCTGGTGTGCCGGGCCGCGGACTATATTTGAAGGAATAGGCGCTGGCGTATTTCACCCGACGGACAAGATCCACCGTGGCCGCGAAATCCGCGTCGGTTTCGCCAGGAAAGCCGACGATAAAATCGCCCGACAAGGCGATATCGGGGCGGGCCTCGCGCAGCAAATCAACGACGCGCAAGTAGTCCGACGTTCTATGCCGGCGGTTCATGGCGGCCAAAACCGTGTCCGATCCCGATTGCACCGGCAAATGCAGATAGGGCATCAAGATTTCGTAGTCCCGATGGGCGGCAATGAGTTCGGCGTCCATATCAAGCGGGTGTGAGGTCGTGTAGCGCAGCCGCGCCAAACCCTCGACGCCTTGCAGTCCGTCGATCAGCCGGCCCAACGACCAGGTGTCTCCGTCCGTGCCAACACCGTGGTAGGCGTTGACGTTCTGGCCCAGCAAAGTGATTTCGACACTGCCGCTGGCCACCAGGCGGCGCGCTTCGGCCAGCACATCGGCGACGGGCCGCGAATATTCGGCACCACGCGTGTAGGGCACGACGCAAAACGTACAGAACTTGTCGCAGCCTTCCTGTACGGTGAGAAAAGCGCTCGGCCCCTGCGACAGCATCTGGTCGGGCAGAGCGTCAAATTTGGGCAGGGCGGGAAATTCGGTATTGACGATGCCCCCCTGGCGCGCTGCCGCCTGCACCATGTCGGGCAGATTGTGATAGGCCTGCGGCCCGAACACCATATCGACCCAGGGCGCACGGCGCGTCACTTCTTCGCCCTCAGCCTGCGCCACACAGCCGGCTACGGCAATCACCAGATTGCCGCCGTCCGCCTTTTTAGCTTCTTTTTGCAGGCGCAATCGACCGAGTTCGGAATAAACCTTTTCAGCGGCTCTTTCACGAATATGGCAAGTGTTGAGGATGACCATATCGGCCGCCTCAGCATCATCTGTCTGGATATAGCCCAAAGGAGCCAGTACGTCGGCCATGCGCGTGGAATCGTACACGTTCATCTGACATCCGTAGGTTCGGATGTGCAGCTTTTTGGGGCTCGGAGCCGATTTGTTCAATGTAGGTTGTTTCGATCCTATGACGACGTGCCAGGATATGAAGATGCGCACTTAGCAGGACGATGTCAAGGCACCTGAGGACGGCCAAAACAGAGAAAATTCAAGCTTTACCGCCCGGATTCGCACCGCCCGCCACGACGCGGTGGCACTGCGCCGCCAATTCTTTGCGCGACGGATAGCCCGCCATCGACTGCGCTTCATGAAATTCGACCCGGGCCTCGAAAGCGCCCCCATGGCACATCAGATTCCACAGGTGCGGCAACAATTCCATATCGCCATACCAGGCGAAGGCCGGCATGTCATTGCGCCCGATCGGTAAACCATGATGGCGGACATAGGCGATGCTGACCGGTTGCACCGGTAATGGCGCGGGTCCTGACCATCGTTCGGCGACCGAAAAATAGCCGCTGCGAAAAGTTAACGTTCGCCGCCCATCGTTGCTGGTGCCCTCCGGAAACAGCACCAGACTTTGGCCGCCTTTGAGGCGCGCCATGATTTGATCGGCCTGATCGCGTGTTCTGTAGCGCTGGCGGGAGATGAATAGGGAGCCCTGCAAACGGGCCAGGAGACCGATGCCGGGCCAGGCCGCGACATCGTCTTTGGTGATAAAGCCGGCTTCCAGCACTGATCCCAGCACGACGATATCGAGCCACGATGCGTGGTTGGCGACGAATAGCACCGATTTTTGCGCCACGGGCCGCCCAACAACATCGATGCGCAAGCCAATGATCCGGGCCGCGACACGATGATAGAGCACGGGAAGATAGCGCGACAGTGAGCCCCGACGGCGAAAGGCCAGCATTTGAAGCGGAAGTAAGGCGAGTGTCCAACCCAGGACGAGCGCTGCAGTGATGGTCCCGCGCAGGACGTACATGACGCGGTCAGCGCCTGTCGGTCGAGTCAGTTTTCGTCTTCGCCCAGCGGCACGCCATATAGTTCGAGCTTGTGGCCGACCAGGCGGTAGCCCATGCGCCGGGCGATTTCACTCTGCAGGCGTTCGATTTCAGAATCCTGGAACTCCAAAACCTCGCGGGTCCGGATATTGATGAAATGATCGTGATGTTCTTCCGAGACTTCTTCAAAACGCGCCCGGCCATCGCCAAAATCATGGCGTTTCAGAATATCCGCATCCTCCAATAACCTGACCGTACGATAGACCGTCGCAATGCTGATCTTGGGATCAATTTGACTGGCGCGCGTATACACTTCCTCGACGTCCGGATGATCTTCTGATCGCGAAAGCACCAGCGCGATAACCCGCCGCTGGGCCGTCATTTTCATCCCTTTTTTGGCGCAAAGTTGTTCTATCCGTGACGGCTCGGACAAAATACCTACTCCTACTCGCCGCGTCGCGGCTTGGTGCCCAGGCCGATCTTTTTAGCCAATTCACTGCGCTGCGCCGCATAATTCGGCGCGACCATCGGATAATCTGCGCCCAACCCCCAGCGTTCGCGATATTCGTCGGGCGTCAAGTTGTAGCGCGTTTTGATGTGACGCTTGAGCATTTTGAGTTTTTTGCCGTCTTCCAGGCAGACGATATAGTCCGGGGTAATCGACTTTTTGATCGGCACGGCCGGCGTCGGCTTTTCGTGCGATGAGGGCGCTATGCCGCCAAGCTGGGCCAAAGCGCCAAATACCTGGTGAATAAGCTGGGGCAATTCCGCCACGGGTACGTCGTTATTGGAGACGTGAGCTGAGACAATATCAGTCGTTAGCGCAAGAAGTTCGTTCGTCTCGATATGTTCCGACATTATTTTTCTGCCTTTTTTTCAATGATTGTTACTTGTATATTGTTTTACAAGAAAACTTTCAATGAATTTTAAATGGTTCAAAAGAACCTGAGGTACGGATGTGAAGGCGACTATTGACCATTACCTCGATATCACCCGTGATGTTTGCCCCATCACTTTCGTGAAAACAAAACTATTGATGGAAAAAATGGCCCCGGGCGAAGTCGCCGAGGTCCGTCTGGGTGACGGGGAACCCCTGGAAAATGTCCCCCGCTCGGTCAGGGAAGAGGGTCATGAGGTCCTGTCTCTGGAGCCCGATGGCGAAAATCCGGGCGGTTTTGTGCTCATTTTGCGAAAATCCTGACACCCGGAACTTAACCGGCGTGACCGTCCCAGCGTAAAATGAGTGCATCGATTGGCCCTGATGACCGGTCGTAATAGTTTCGTCGCCGCCCCACTTCTTCAAATCCCGCCCGGTCATAGAGGATACGAGCTGCGGTATTGTCGTCAGCGACCTCAAGGATAACCGGTGCCTGAACGGCCAGCGCTGCTTCCAAAACGGTGCGCAGCAGCGCCCCCCCGACCCCCGCTCGGCGACACGCCGGCGCAACGCCGACGGTAATGATTTCACATTCGCCGCCGCCGAGGCGGGCTAAAACAAAACCAACGATCTGCAACCCCATCCGTGCCTGCCAGCACATCGAGCCGGGCATCGCCAACAACTCAGCAAACGCCGCCGCCGACCAGCTTTGGCCGCCCTCGTTGAAAGCGACGGCGTGAACTTCAGCCAGGATATCGACCGAGCTGGCATCCACTGGTGCGATTTCAACGTCCGCGGTCACAGCGAACGGCCACCCGGCAGCTTGGCGTCCGGTCCGCGCAGATAAAGCGGTGCCGGCGGTCGGTTCGGCAAGCCAGCGACCGCAATCTGACGCAGCGCCAAGGCTGCGACATATTGAGCGTCCGCCGTCTCGTTTGTCGCCAGAAAGCGCAAGCCGTCAGCCGAAAAGACCTCTCGGATCAACGACGCCCCGCTGCCGACAACGACGCAAGGCCCGGCGGGCACATGATCCCCGAGTTCGGCGATGGGGACCGCGATCGGCTCGCTGATGCTTTGGGGCCACGCCAGCGGCTGGCGGTAAAGCTGCAAATTGACCTCTTCCCGCCGTGCATCGAGGGCGACCAGAATATCTTCGTGGCCTTGGCACAGGCCCGACGCCGCGACGCCATAGGCCATGGCGTCGAGCGTAGTGACGCCCTGAACGGGAATGTTTTGGGCCAGCCCGATCCCCCGCGCTGCGGCCAGGCCGATCCGCTGGCCGGTAAAAGTACCCGGCCCCACCGTGACGGCGACAACGTCGAGGTCTGAGAAATCCAGCCCGGCCTCGGCCATCGTTGCTTCGATCATCGGCAGCAAAGCTTCGGCGTGCCCGCGCTCCAACCGCTGCGCCCGGTGGGCCAACAGCGCCTCATCGCGCAGGACGGCAACGGAGCAGGTCTCCAATGTGGTATCGAAACTGAGGATTTTCACAATATTCCCTCTGGCCCAACGCGCACGCCGGCAGATCCTGTTTTCATGTTCGACAGCGAACCTTGCACTATGCTTTATTTAGCTCTGTTTGTTTTAACGCTTGTTCGGGTTTGTACACATGCTGGTCGAAATAGCACCGCCCAATTTCGATGTCGACGTCGAAATTGCCTACGCCGGGCCCGACAACTTTTCGGGAAAGCCAATTTACGCCCGCGCCGCGTGCTATTTGCATGCCGATGCCGCCGACGCACTCAGCCGGGCGATCGAACTCGCTGCGGCCCTTGGACTTCGCTTCAGGATATTTGACGCCTTCCGCCCGGCCGAAGCGCAGTGGCTTCTATGGCAGCATACCCCCGACCCCGAATTCCTTGCGCCGCCGTGGCGCGGATCACCGCACAGCCGCGGCGTCGCGGTTGATCTCTCTCTTATCGACAATAACGGCCAAGCCCTTGACATGGGCACGGAGTTTGACGACTTTACGCCGCTCTCGCACCATGGTCAGACTGGTATTTCTGCTTTGGCGCAACGAAACCGCCACCTGCTGATGGGCATCATGACCACGGCGGGCTGGGATTTTTATAGGTGCGAGTGGTGGCACTATCAGCTTTTCGATGCGCGGCGCTACCGCGCACTAAGTGACGCCGACGCCGACACCCAAATGATGTAGGGTGGCCGTCGGTTGACAGGGGTATAGGGGGATCGGTCTCACATGAGATCAGAAATTGGATATAAACTGAGAAAACGAACCGGGGCAGCGGTATGCCTGCTAGCCGCAGCGCGGTCGCTTACGGTCGGTTCGGCAGTCTTTGCGACGTTCATCGCAATGTTCACGGCGGTGTTCATTGCAACGCTCATTGCCGCACAGCCTTCGGCGCAGGCCGCCGAGCGCGCCCACGCCGTGATCCTGATGTATCACCGCTTTGGCGAGGCCGACTATCCGTCGACCAACGTCCGTCTGGCCCAATTGGAAGCGCATATCGCCGAGCTCAAATCAGGGGGCTACAACGTCCGGCCGCTTTCCGAAATCGTCGCGGCCTTCAAGAATAATCGCCCTTTGGCAGATCGCACAGTCGCGATCACCATCGACGACGCCTATGCATCCGTCTACCGCGAGGCTTGGCCACGTCTGAAAGCGGCTGGATTTCCTTTCACGGTTTTCGTCTCAACTGATCAGCCCGGACTTCAACGCACCTACATGAGCTGGGATCAAATTCGCGAACTCGCGGCTAATGGTGTCGAAATCGGCCACCACGGTGCCGCTCATGCCCATATGGCGACGATCTCACGGCTGCGGGTGCGGACCGATCTGGCCCGCAGCACGGCCCGCTTTGTTAAAGAACTCGGCGCGTCGCCAAAAATATTCGCCTACCCCTATGGCGAGGCTAGTCTGGCGGTCGTAAAGCAGGTCGCCGACAGCGGTTTGATCGCGGCCTTCGGCCAGCACTCCGGCGTCGCGGTTAGCGGTGGAGACCGGTACTATTTTCCGCGCTTCGCCATCAACGAGACCTATGGCGGACTGGATCGTTTTCGCCTCGCCGTCAATGCATTGCCGATTCCAGTGACGGATGTAGCGCCGGCAGATATGAAGTTGGGCACAAATCCACCGGCCTACGGATTTACCGTGACCGACCGGATTTCGGGCATCGGCAAGCTGAGTTGCTTTGCCTCGCATCTGCCCACACAAGTTCGCATCGAGCGCCTTGGCCAGCACCGTTTTGAGATAAGATTTGAGGAGCCTTTTCCGCCGGGGCGGGCGCGCGTCAACTGCACATTGCGAACCGGAGAAGGACGTTGGCGCTGGTTGGGCCGGCAGTTCTTCGTGCCTAAACCCTGATCAGCGGGATCAGGTCTCTTTGCCGTCGAGACTGCGCAGACGGGCCCCGTCGAATACCGCAAACCCGTTGACCCGCATGATCGTCTTGATGGTACGAATGTAGTCGGTGCCGCGTTGTGAATATTTGTGCAGGGTTTCGATCAGTTCGGCTCCCCGGAAGACACCGTCGCGTTTTTGTGCAATGGCGCGCTCGGTGCGAAATTCAGCATAGGCCCAGTGGGTATTGAGATTGTGCAAATAGGCGGCGATCGAACTACGCAAGCCCGAAAACGCTTTGATTTCGTGCCGTTCACCTTCGTCGCGCTGGGACGGAACGATGCCGTGGCCTTTTTTGTAGGTCCACTGACCGAACACGGCGTTGCCTTCGAGCGCGAAGCGTGATGTCCCCCACCCCGACTCTTCTGCCCCCTGCGCCAAGGCCAGAGAGGCCGGCACCGTATCGACGCGAAGCTTCAATTCTTCAAACAGTTTGCGCCGGTCGGTTTCCTTGACGCCATATTTCTCGGCCATCGCGTGCAGCCAGACCATGTCAGCCTGACCCAGATTATCGCGCCGTACGTTCAACTTCAAAATCCGGGCGCGCGCATGTCGGACCTTTTCATTGGCCTGCAGCACCAGCGGTAGCATCACCCGCACAAACAAATTCTTGCGCGCCTGCGCTGACCGCAGATCCGGCAGATCGCGGGGCAGGCTGACCAACGTCAACCGCGGCACAGCAGCGCCTTCACGAATCTCGGAAAGATCAAAACCAACTTGGGTGAACTTGCTGTCGAGGTCCGCCGAGGTCGCGATCAAAAATGGTTCCTGGACCGATTTGGCGCGCTCCACCAGCACAACCGACTTGGGTGTCAGGCCGAACGGCCTAAGATGCGGCAGCGCCGCAATACGGATCGGATGCGGCAGCGCCGCAATGCGGATCGGATGCGGCAGCGCCGCAATGCGGATCGGACCTGCTACATTCAAGCCTCGTTGCGCAATCGGTGTCAGGTTTTGGGTGCCGGGTTTTTCAGGTGCGGGCATGGACAAAACATTATGAGCACCGGCGTCGGAGCCGTGGCCCGACCGCAAAGCGTCAACGAGCACTGCGCCATAAAGGCCAACAGTGCCAAAAACCAGCGTGCCAATGAAAAATCGATCAAATCTCGGCAACTGAATTCCGGTGGAGCCGGACCGAGCGAGTAGGGACATTCCTGCGTTTCCTCGAAAAACCTTGGGCCACAGACGACTGAACAATACGGTCTCGTCGCGCGATTTCTAGCTGGATATTACTGTATTTAGTAAAATTTGCAACAAATCCTACTAAATCTAGAGATATTCATCTCTAGCCCAGCGCCTAACGTTTTGGAGTCCCACTCACGGCGTCACCGCCGCCTCCGATTGAAGGGCGTTTGTATACTGCCTAAATCGCACGGAGTCCATGCAACAATCCCAGCCCCTGTTAAGGCGCTGGGATCACTGAAAAATTTAAATTATTGCCGGAACTAGAAGTTCTGTTCGACGGCCCGAACTTCCATAACTTCGGGAATATAGTGGCGCAGCATGTTCTCAATGCCGTGCTTCAGGGTCATCGTCGAAGACGGACAGCCCGCGCAGGAGCCGTGCATTTCCAGATGCACGACACCGTCTTCAAAGCCGTGAAAGATGATGTCGCCGCCATCCTGGGCGACCGCCGGGCGCACCCGCGTATCCAGCAGTTCTTTGATTTGCATGACGATGCCGTCTTCTTCCTGATCGTCACCGGCCACCTTGCCGTCGTCTTCGATCAAAGTCGCGCCCGAGGTGTAGTGATCCATGATCGCGCCGAGAATGGCGGGCTTGATTTCCGTCCATTCGACCGCGTCCTTGGAGACGGTGACGAAATCGGAACCAAAGAATACGCCGCTCACACCCTCAATGTCGAAGAGGCGCGTCGCCAGCGGGGAACGTCCCGCCGCCTCGCGATTGGCGAAGTTCGCCGTGCCATGTTCCATAACGGCCTGACCGGGCAGAAATTTGAGGGTCGCCGGGTTCGGCGTGGTTTCGGTCTGAATAAACATGATGTTCTCTCCGGCAGGGGTTCTGACGTGTATGATAAGTTAAATGGCGGACTTGGAAGCAAAAATCAAGCGCCACTTTGTCGCACAAAGACGCACAAAAATTGTGGTAAATCAATTGCTTCGCCAATTACCCAACTATTTCAATAGGATATTCGTGATTTCGCGCAACTGCGTGCGTCCGCGCAACAGATAAAAACCTTGTGAGGCGAGGTGACTCGGCATCGCCTGACCATCGGGCGCACCGTTAATGATCACCAGCGGGTCCAGACCGGCGGCATGCTCAAAGCTCGACATCATCAAAGACCATGCCGTGGTCAGTTCGCGTTCGTGAATGATTTTGCCGAAATCGCGGCCCAGCTCCCGCAGCAAAATGGTGTAGGCATAGAGCTGGCCCTTGACGCCGTAGTACACATCGTCGGCCTTAAAATCAAAGACGCCGCCGCCGTGCTTGCCGATCTGGCGGTCGAGCAAGGCCGAGGACGAGCCCAGATCAAGCGCCATACGGTCCAACGTCGCCAGCAAATTGTCGGCCCGGCGTTCGAACACCGCTTTGCCTTCCGAAAGACGCTTGTTGTAGCTCAGCAAGGCCCGTCGCGCCTTGCGATACTGTGCTTCCGAGGTTGCCGTCGGTGCGATCGAGGTTGAAAAATCGAACACCCACTTGGTGCCGGAATACTGCAACAGGCCTGCCGCTTCCTGCAAATCCTTGTCGGTCTGACTAGAGCCCCGGGTGCGCCCGATCTGATCGGTTAGTTCAAAAGCGAAGCGGGCCAGCGCGGCGATAATGCCTTGCTGAAAGTTCGGCATGTTGTCGAGTGCGGCGCCCGGCATGAACCAAGGGTCGTTCGCGACCCAGCTGACATCGATCACTTCGCGCCCGATCAGGCCCGCCGTCGCGGCGACGACAAAACTGGCCCCCTCGGGCACCTCGGCCTCAGCCGGGGCGTAGGTGATGTCGTCGTTGATGTGATGCACCATCGCCATGCCGATGGGATAATAGAGTACCGCGACAACCGCCAACGCCGCGGTGACCCTGCCAACGGTTTTGCCCACCGCGCCCGAAAAATTCGGCAGCTCAGGCATATGAGGCCGCCGCGAAAACAAACCTGTGATGCGTTCCATAGCCATTAAGATGGGCAGCCCGCTGCGATGCGGCAAGCAATAATTAGGGCCGCAGGAATCCGACCAGGTCCTGAACTTCGCGTAAAATCGGGTTGGCGATGGCGGCGGCACGCACGGCACCGTCGCGCAGGACGCCATCGACATAGCCCGTATCCGCCATCAGGCGCTGCATCTCGGCCGTGATCGGCGACAGCTTTTCGACCGCCAGCTCAATCAGCTCTTTCTTGAACTGGGAGAACTCGGTGCCGCCGACCTGTTGGCAGACCTGGGCGGTGGTCTGGTCCGACAAGGCCGCGAAAATGCCAATCAGATTTGCCGCCTCGGGCCGCTCGGCCATTTCCGCGACCGAACTCGGCAAGGGATGGGGGTCAGTCTTGGCTTTGCGTATTTTTTTGGCAATGTCGTCGGGCGTATCGGTCAAAATGATCCGGCTCATTTCCGAAGGCTCGGACTTGGACATCTTTTTTGAACCATCCCGCAGGCTCATGACACGGGTCGCTTCGCCGAAAATCAGCGGCTCGGTCAGCGGGAAGAAATCAACGCCATAGGCCGAGTTAAACGACTGCGCGATATCGCGTGTCAGCTCCAGATGCTGCTTCTGATCCTCGCCGACCGGCACATGGGTCGCCTTGTAGACCAGAATGTCCGCGGCCATCAGGTTGGGGTAGGCGTAGAGCCCGACCGAGGCGTTTTCGCGGTGTTTGCCAGCCTTTTCCTTGAACTGGGTCATGCGATTGAGCCAACCCAGCCGGGCCACGCAATTGAAGATCCAGGCCAGTTCGGCATGGGCATGAACCTGGCTCTGGTTAAACACAATCGAGGTTTTGGGGTCGATGCCCGCAGCCAGTAAACTCGCCGTCACTTCACGCGTCGAGGCGGTCAGCTCCACCGGATCCTGAAACACCGTGATGGCGTGCATATCGACCATGCAGTAGATGCACTCATATTCCGATTGCAGCCGTGCCCAGTTGCGGATGGCCCCGAGGTAGTTGCCGAGATGCAGATTGCCGGTCGGCTGGACGCCGGAGAAGATGCGCTTGGTCGACATGGTTCGGACTCACTTCCGCTCGTTGTGGACACGGGCTTTCAAATTGGTTGGTCAGCTAGCGAAAAACGAGGGTTGTTATGGCGCGCTGGCATCGCGGCGTCAACCGGCGCGCCCCTTTAGCTGGGCTTTGAGATCGGCCAGACGCGCCGCGCCGGTGATCTGGGCCAGGACGCCGTAGGTCGCCAGCCCGCCGCCGATCAGTACAACCAAGGCCACGATGCGCTGCTGCTCGCTGCCCGCGAACCAGGGGCCGAGATAAGTCGCCAGCTCATATAACACGCCGCCCATCACCGCCGCCGAGAGCAGCGTTCGGACGAGCCGGGATTTGAGCCGTTGATCGACCACCAGATGACCCTCGCGCCGCAGCGCGGTGTACAGCAGGGCCGCATTGACCCAGGCCGAAATCGCCGTGGCCAGCGCCAGCCCGGCATGTTGCAGCGGGATCATCAGGGCGATGTTCAACACCAGATTGACGGCCAGGGCGATCAGCGCGATGCGCACCGGTGTCTTGGTGTC
>FLOH01000883.1_pt1 | contig 52685 bp, 47 predicted proteins | sample 756751 | NCBI WGS metagenome assembly FLOH01 (sample SAMEA4026879, study PRJEB14308) | marine metagenome | biome: coastal water; material: water | depth 74 m | reverse complement strand
TGTGTATAAGAGACAGCTTGCATAAGGAGGAAACTCACCTGCAATCAGTCTACTCACCATCTCTACCGACTCTGCCACAAACACCACCTGTTGATTGTCCTCATCAAACTCTACCCCCATCTCTCTAATCTGACCATCAGACAAAACCCTAGACAGTTCTTGCAAAGCCCTTGCCGGCAAGATCAACTTCTTACCACTCATCTTCTCATCAAGCTTCAACCCTTCCAACACATCCACCCCCAACCTATACCTATCCGTTGCTACCAACTGAACCTTGTCTTTCCCAAACTCCCACAACACCCCAGACAAAACCGGCTGAGTGTCATCTCTTGCAGCAGAAACAGCTACTCTATCAATTCTTTTTCTAAACTCTTCCACCGCGATCTTAATCGCCTTTCCTTTTGACTTAGGCAAACTTGGAAACTCCTCACTAGCCTGACCCATTATCTCTGTCTTCACTCCTCCTCCACTAATCTTCAAGGTTTGCTTTTCTACCATTAAATCCACCGGACCTGAAGGCAATCCAGTTACCAAGTCAAATAATAGCTTGGCTGGAACCACAATCTCTCCTTCTTCCTTTACCTTCACTCCAATCTTTACTCTAAAACTAATCTCCAGATCAGTAGTCATAAGCTCCAATCCATCACTGCTAACCTTCATCATTACCCCAGAAAGTATAGGCAACGTCCCCTTATTAGTAACTCCTCTTAACACTATTCCTAGTCCTCTTTTCAAGTTTTCAACTAAAACTGTTATCTTCATTTATTATTACTTATTATTAATTTAATCGTTTTTGTAGTAGTAGGTGGTGTAGATATGTTAACACTAAGTTTAAAACATGCCTGCACAATTTGTGATAAATAAAATATTAACCGTTAAATCAATCATATGTTACCAATCTTCATACTAATCCTTGCCTGTATCGTTGTGTAAACTTCATTCACTTTGTGAATATCTCCTTGGATAACTTCTTCTTCTTTGTTTAAATCTTTATTGTTTTTATACATATACACATTTTTTTAATATCTTATCCACTCTTAAGAATACATCAAGTGTTTTAAGTTCATTACTTTGTTTCTAACTTCTTGATTAATATCCACCTCACCCTTTATCTTCTCTACCGCATGCATCACCGTAGTATGATCTCTCCCTCCAAACAAGTCCCCTACCTTAGTAAGTTGTGTCCCTAGTTCCTCTCGCAGTAGATACATGGCAATGTGACGAGCCTTTACCAAATTTGCCTTTCTAGACTTTCCGGTCAGGTCCTTGTTTCTGTACTCAAAGTCTTTAGCTACTAAACTAATAACCTTAATTGGTCTTAAAGGTTTTCTATTTTCAATCTGTTTGGTAATCCCGATTATCTTACTAACCATATCCATGTCCATATCCCTATTCTCCGCCATAGCGGCATTCACCAACCTCATAAACACTCCTTCAAGCTCTCTAGCATTAGTCACCACGTTTTCCGCCAAAGCCCCAATAATCTCGTCTCTAACAGTTACTCTTAGCTCATTTGCTTTCTGTCTCAAGATTGCCTCCCTCATTTCGTAATCAGGTAGTCCAATATCAGCCGTCAAGCCACCCAAGAATCTACTGACCAGCCTTTCCTCGAGCTGTCCAATCTCCTGAGGCTTTTTATCACTAGTCAACACAATCTGAACCCCTTTCATATATAGTTCATTAAAGGTATGAAAGAATTCCTCTTGGGTTGATTCCTTTCCAGCCAAAAACTGAATATCGTCTACCAATAACGCCCCAACTCCTCGATACTTCTTCTTAAAAGCGTCGACCTGCTTTGATCTAAGAGATTGAACCAAGTCACTTGTAAACTGCTCACTGGTAACATAAGTTACATTTTCAATCCCTGCTCGAGTCAATGCATGTCCAATAGCATGCATTAAATGTGTCTTACCAACCCCTACTCCACCCCAAATAAACAAAGGATTGTGACGAGTACCCGGACTATCAACCACCGCTTTTGCCGCCGCAAACGCCAAATTATTAGACCCACCAACAATATATGTATCAAATGTAAATCTAGGATTCAAACCCTTAGCAAATATCTTCTTGTTCTCCATTTCTTCAAACAAACTTCCCTTCACTTCTTCCACATCCGTCTTCACTATCTTTTTTACCACCTGTTGTGACACAACTAAAGCCAACTCACATTTCTTTCCTACCACTCTCTCTATTACTTGTTTAATCTGTCCGTAGTATCTTTCATCAACCGTTCTTAAATGATATCCAGAAGGTGTAGCTAGTTCCACAATCAATCTTTCATCATCTACTTCTGTGATATCTTTAACAAAGCAGGGTTTTATCCAACTGTTGTAAATCATCTTAGACATAGAAACCTCCAGCTCTCCACAAACGCTCTGCCACAATGTATCAGCCTGTATATTCATATTCGTCCACATTACTAATCTATTAAACTAACTCAACTTTTACTAGTTTTCCACAAAGCTTACAACCCCCAAATAACCCTAATAAATAATATATTTGACCCCTACCTTCACCTTAATACATTAAAATAGAACAACTATTATTTGTTTATTTATGTTAGAATACCCATTATGCCTAAAAGAACCTGGCAACCAAAAAAACGAAAAAGAAAAAGAAAACACGGCTTCCTTAAAAGGATGTCTACTAAATTGGGTAAAAAAACCATTAAAAGACGTCGCTTAAAGGGCAGAACTGTATTAAGCCACTAAGACCTGCAGATGGCTCTATCTAAAAAAAATCGTCTTAACTTAAGACTTCACCGTCAACGAGTGGAAAGTGATTGTCAAAAACTCCACTCACCCCTATTCACCTACCTAATTGCCAAAAAACCAGCTGCAGATAAAGAAAAACTTATCTCTCGCTTTGCTGTTCTACTATCCAAAAAACTAGCCAAGTTAGCAGTAGTTAGAAACAAAACCAAAAGAAAAATAACAGAAAGTATCCAAAACTCTCTAAGCGTCTTACCTCAAAACATAGACGTAATCCTAATACCAAAAAAAGAAATTCTAACCAAAACAATAATAGAAGTTTCAAAAGACCTAACCCAAAACTTAAAACAAAAGTAATTATCATGTATAAACTCTACAAACGATTCATCTCAACGCCATTACATGCCATAACCAACACTCTTTTTGGCCCACGCCAAGGTTGTCGCTTCTCCCCTACTTGTTCCGAATATACTAGAGAATCAATTCAAAAATATGGTATCATTCATGGAGTCAAGCATTCTCTACTTCGAATACTCCGCTGTCACCCGCTTTCTGCCGGTGGCTACGACCCTGTAAAATAGTATATAAATATGTTTAATTTAATAAATACCTTTATCCTCCAAACCTTAACCTTCTTCTACCAATTTCTTGGGAGTAATTTAGGCCTTGCCATCATCGCTCTCACGGTTTTTATCCGTGCAGTCTTAGTTCCTGTAACTCTGCCCTCCTTAAGATCTGCCAAAAAAATGCAAGAACTAAAACCTTTACTAGACAAGCTAAAAAGAAAGCATAAAAACGACAAAAAGAAACTTCAACAAGCTCAAATGGAGCTATACAAGCAACACAACATCAATCCTGCAGCTGGTTGCCTACCTCAGATAGTACAAATAATCATTCTCATCTCTCTATATAAAGTCTTAATGGACTTTATTGGTTCAGATCTAATTAACGGTCAGGCTTTAAACTTAAAGTTCTTATGGTTGGATCTATCTCAGCCAGATCCAACCTATGTACTCCCAGTCCTAGCCGGGCTCTTTCAACTAGTTTTCTCAATTGCTATGCAGTCCGGCCTTAAAACCGAAGTTAAAGCTCCTAAAAACAAAAAGAAGAAGCAAAAAGAGGAAGATAGTATTGAAATGGCTCAAACAATGCAAAAACAAATGCTTTACACCATGCCTTTAATGACCACCATAATTGCCTTAAAGTTCCCTTCAGGACTAGCACTTTACTGGACAATCTCTACAGTCTTCTCTTTTGTGCAACAACTAATAGTCTCAGGCCCAGGAGGATTAGTACCTATGGTTAATAAAATTAAATTAATGTTACCTTCACGATCATGAACAAGAAAAAAGTCCAAGAAATAATAGAAAACATCTTATCCCTTCTTTCTCTTGAAGAAAATCAGTTTGAGATATCAATCAAAGACGATCAAATTCAAGTAAACATAACTCTTCCAGAAGAATCAACCGGTATATTCATTGGCAGGAGAGGTGAAAGCATAAACGCTCTAAGGTTAATACTCTCTCTTATCATTAGTCAGAGAGACAACACCTGGCCAAAACTTCGCCTCAACGTAAACGATTACCAAGAAAAACGAGAAGAGTATCTAACCGATCTAGCTAAAGACGCAGCTCAAAAAGCCGAAGAACTTCAAAGAGAAATAATCCTTCCCAACCTAAGCTCTTATGAAAGAAGAATCGTCCATTTGCATATAGAAGACTTTGGTACCGTTACAACCGAGTCAAGAGGAGAAGAACCCCACAGACAGCTAGTAATCATTCCTAAAACAAAATAATCTTAAAACTTTTTGCTATCCTTGTAGCATGAAGAAATTGGTTCTATTTCTATTAATCTTTTTGATCCCCACTCAACTTGGGGCTCATTTTTGGCCCCCTTTTAGTTTTGCATCAGGATTTAAGATTGACTACCTCTCCCCCACTATCTATTTAGTAGATCTATTCATAATTACATATCTATTAATCTCACTACCTACTCTAAAAAAAATTAAATTAAATCCTTTACTATTAATACTAGCTCTTTTAAACATCGTATTCTCAAACCAGCCACTACTTTCATTTATCTTTTGGTCTAAATTAGGAATGTATATTCTTCTTTTTGTTTCTTTAAAAAAGACCAAAAATCTTAAAAAAACAATACTTACACCACTTATTTTTTCATCTCTTCTTGTGGTGATAGTTCAGCTAACACATCTAATAATTCAAAAGTCCATTGGTGGCCCACTATACTATCTTGGAGAAAGAACCTTTACCTTCTACACTCCCAATATCGCCAAACTAAGCTTAGGCCCCCTTGGCATCATTACCCGCCCTTACTCAATTTTTTCCCACCCCAACTCCTTAGCTGGTTACTTATTAATAGTTTTGGTGTTGCTTAAGTCATATAGACAAAGTAAAACCCTAAGGTACTTAAAGGCAATCGTTTCAATAGCAATAGTTTTAACCTTCTCCAAAGCAGCAACAATTACACTTCTCTTGCTAGTCTTACTAGAAAGTAAAAAAATATTAAAAAAGACTATACCAATTGCTATACTAGTCGGACTCTTACCCCTTCTTGTAAACTTTACCGACCTTAAATACACATCCGGCGACTCATTCTTAACGAGAGCTTACATGGGATACTCAACACTAGAAATACTTAAACAAAACTTTTTTACAGGTACCGGTCTTAGAGCTTTCATTCCTTCTCTCTCAAATGTTTTAAGTCCAAGCATTCAAAACTCTTCAACTCTTCAACCGGTCCACAGTCTTGTCTTATTAATACTCTCTGAACTAGGGATTATAGGAATAGCAATCATAATTTTGCTGATCAAACCTTTTATGTCTAACAGCAAACTACTTTTAAAGATTTTGCTAATAGTTGCTCTTACTGGAGCAGTGGATCACTACTGGTGGACATTACCTCAAAACCAACTTATACTTATCCTCGCTCTAGCCCTAAGTATTAAAAACACAAAAGAGAGAAATTTAAAAGCGTAAACAAAATGACCAAAATAAAAAAAATCGAAGATTCACGACCTCGGGTCGGAATAAACAAACTAGAAATATATACCGATGGTGGAGCCAGGGGCAATCCTGGTCCTGCAGGTATTGGAGCGCATGCCCTAGCTGACTCAGATCATCTGTTTGATCTTTCCGAATACATAGGCAACACTACCAACAATGTCGCTGAATACACTGCAACCATCAAGGCTTTAGAGCATCTAACTAAAACCAAAGTTCGATTCACTAATCTAGACTTTTTCCTAGACTCTCAACTCGTTGTAAAACAAGTTAATGGCGAGTACAAAGTGAAACTACCACATCTTCAACTTCTTCATCAACAAATAATAAGCTTATGTGAACTACTAATCTCTCAAAATCCTAATTCTAAAATAAATTTTCATTACATCCCCCGTGAACAAAACAAAATTGCCGACTCGCTTGTTAATCAAGCCTTAAACTCTCTCTAAAAAGGTCAGAACCTAAAAGGAGACCCGCTCGATAATAGCGGGTCGGGCCCTTTCGGCCATCGGGCCGAGGGAGGGTCTGTCCTTAATATTCCATCATCTAATTTCCCTGTGGAAAACTAATGTTACCCTTTGAACTTAGGTTTTCATGTGAGCGAGTAAGTACAAAAATGCTATTTCATAAGCACGAAAAAAAATTGCAACTATACCTAAATCACCAATCTCAAAAATGTAAGAACCATATAAAAGGTCAGACCTTAGCAGGAGCGACTATAGTCGCGGGCCCTCTCGCCCATCGAGGCGAGGGAAGGTCTGACCTTAAAGTGTTCGTTATTGCTATACTTGACATATGACTTCTGCCCACAAGCCAGTCTTTCTTGTCGTCTCAAATAATCCAGATCTCTCTGATCTTGTTCGAACCATTCTTGTGTCTGATAACACCACCGTAGAAGTTGTTTCACCGGACGACCTAGTCAATCTCAACCTACCTCAAATACACTACATCATATTTCTAGTCCAAAGAACTCAGTCAGACCAAACACCAACATCTTCTCTAATAGCTCTCTATGATCTTGCCAAAAAATACCAAAGCAAAATTGCTGTCATAGATTTTCACAATACAAACATTCAAACAGGATCCATTGACACCACATTTCAGTTACTAAACCAGATTTCTGGAAATCAACCTTTGTTCAGGTACATAGTCACCAAAGATGTATTTCAAGATAGAGACACTAGAAACACATTTTTACTTGAACAAAAAATCAGACAAGCAACTATAGACAAGAAAATAGCAGTTTCATCCAAAGGTGAAAATCTGTTGCATCCACTCAGCATTGAGGACTTAATAGCCGCATCTCTTAAGTCACTATTTTTAGAAAGATTGGCCGGAAAGAAATTAATCATAATAGGTGACTCACTAAAGGATTTAGATTTTGCATACTTAATAAAAGACGAACTTGAGAAAAATGGAAAACACCTAAATATAGACACAGTAAAAGAAAACTTAACTTTAGGACAATCAATACTAAATACATCTGCAGAATCACGGGCACTTTTAAAATGGCTTCCTCAAGACTCAAACGAACAAAAATTAAAAAAGAAAATTTACAGCATCACAAACGAAGACACAACCTTTTCACACTCAACCACACATATAGTAAATAATAAATACAAATCTAAAGAAACACAAAGTATTAATTTCCAAACTCCAAAAAATAATAAGTATTCAGAAGTATCGCTTGATAAAAAAACCAAGGCTATACCGATTCAAGTAGAAAAGCCAAAGCCAAAAAAAATATTCAATCTTCACAAGAGTGAAAAATTTTTCCTCATATCCATACCTGCCATCTTCATCGCGATTAGCATTTCCAGCTTACTGGTAATTAGCTTAATATATGTAATTCTAGTAAGCTCCAGTTTAAACAAAACCAAAAACTCACTGGATCTGCTTAACCAAGGAGAATCAATCAAGCTTTCACAAGAAATAAAAACAGCCAGTAAATATCTACAAGCAGGAGAGGACATAAGTCACTACATAATTCCAGTTTATCAAGTAGTTTGGCCAAAACTTTCAATGAATTTAAACAACTTCTCTAGTCTTCTAAAGCATTCACAAACCACCATTCAATCACTTAATGAAAGCTACGAACTCGCCAACAGCCTTTACCATGACCTATTTACACCATCAGGTGAGAGCACAGCTACAGACATAAGTGTGGCACTTCAGTCTAGACTTAGAACCATTCATCAAGAACTATCCCAAGTAAACATAATTTCTCAAAACCACACCTTCCCAACATTTTTTAACGAAAAACTATCCAAAGTAAATTTCTCTGAAAAAATAGATATTCTCATTAATCAAACATCTCAAAGTCTAAAACTTTTAGAATCATTTTCTAATCTTCTATCAAATCCTAAACCACAATTTGTAGCAATTCTAGTTCAAGATAGTAACGAGCTTAAAAGTTCTGGTGGAACCATAAGGTCAGTTATCCTTGCCAATGTAGAAAATCAAAAAATAGTAAATATCAGACATGTGTCTTCAGGTGAAATTGATCAAAAAATGACAGGTCAGATACTAGCCACCCCTGAAATAGAATCAATCACCGGTCAAGATAGTTTAACCTTTACAAACTCCAACACCTCTCCCAACTTTATTAGAACCAGCCAAGTTGTAAGTAAATTCCTAAAGAATTCTCTCAACTTTTCACCTGATCTTGTCATAGGGATCACTACTCAAACTCTTAATGGAATAGTAAAGGAACTTGGCTCAGTCAATACCTCCAACACCTTATTTACTTCACAATCCTTTAATCAACAACTTGCCGATAGTAGTCTCAATCATACAGCCAGCCAAACCCTAATATCATTACTTGAAGGATTTACTCAGGATATTCAAACACAAAGCATCCCTCTAATAAAATTAGCTCGACCTTTAATAAATAGTCTCAACCAAGATGACATTCGCATCTGGTTTAATGATCCAGCAAATGAAAATCCAATTCTCAATCATTCCTTTGCTGGAAACATTTTTCAAAGTGAGTGCCATCCACTCTTAGTTTCTCTAAACTGTATTTCAGACACTGGATATTTGACAGAAAACAACTTGAGTGTAGCTGCATTAAACTTTTACTCTAAACGACAACTACAACACCAAATAACCATACAAGATCAAGCCCTTCAACATTCCTACATCTTAAACTACACTTATGACTCAGTACCTAAAGAGATTAACAGGGACTATCAGGCTCTTTATCAAATTTATCTCCATCCAAATGCTGAGTTCGTCAGTGTAGAAAGAAACAATCAAGAAATAGACCTAAAAGTAACAAAAGAAATAGTAGACGGCTTAAGTTTGTTTCAAATTCCAGTATCACACAAACCAGAAGGATCAGTCTCAATAAAACTAAACTTTTCGCTAAAAAACATTTTGCCAGCAAATATCACCCAAGGTTTTGCCTACTCAATCAAGACGTTTCACCAACCAGGCATAGATCAAAAAAACACGCAGATAATAATCAATCACTCAACCAAACTAAGTGTAACAGGAGTTACTTCATCAGCCTCAATTGGATCAGGAAAGGTAATTTATCAGCCGGTAACCACATCCACCTTAAACTCAATATTCGGAGTCCAATTTGCTTCCCAGCCTTAGGTAGGGTAAAATACTAAAATATCATGGCACAAAAAATAACACTAAAAGCAGAAAAGAGAAAAGTACTGGGAAGAAAAGTCAAAGCCTTAAGAAGCAAAGGTATTTTGCCCGTTAATCTTTTTGGAAAAGGAGTTAAGTCTCAATCTCTTCAAGTCAAATCTTCAGATTTTGAAAAAACCTTAAGGATAGCCGGGGAAACCAATCTTGTCTATCTAGAGACCGGTGGTTCAAAGGAAATTCCAGTCTTAATCTCCAATACTCACTCACATCCAGTCACCTCAAATCGTCTACACGCTGATCTCTACCAAGTAGACTTGACCAAAAAAGTAACCGTTAATGTACCAATTAATCTAATAGGGGAAAGCCAAGCTGTTAAAGACGGGGCCGTATTAGTTCAAACTCTAAAAGACCTAGAAGTAGAATCCTTACCTAACAGCATTCCAGAGTCCATTGAATTCGATCTTTCAGGACTATCAAAGATAGGGGACTCTCTTAAGATTTCAGACGCCAAAGATGTTCAGGGAGCCGACATTATCCAAGATAAAGAAACAGTTATCGTTCAGATTCAAGCTCAAAAAGAAGAGGAAGTCATAGAAGCTCCAGTAGAAGAGGAAACAGTAGAGGGTGAAGAAGGAGAAGAAGGCGAAACTAAACCAGAAGGAGAAGATAAGGCCAACGAAAAAGGGGATTCTCCTAAACCAACCGAAGAAACCAAGAAAGAAGATTAAGAATCTTCAATTACTTAATGGAAGAACCAACTAAACTTTCTTGTTCTTTCTCATCCAATCCAAAATAATCTCCAAAGCTTTTTCTGACTCATCTACCTCAATCATTCCACCGCTTGCCAAATCATGTCCACCACCATTAAAGTTATTAGCCAACTTTCTAACATTAACTACATTTGGAAGCGACCTAAATTAAAGCTTGCTTACTTCACCTTCCCTTGGAGTAATCAAAAACCCCCAGTCAAAATCCTTGGTTTTAGAAAGAAATAACCTCATATACAGATGACCGACCCTAGCCACCTCATCATCGCTGAAACCATTTTCATCAGCAAACTTTCTTTCCAATATTCCTACTTGAAATGGAGGCCAATTATCTAAATTTGAAAAATATCTAGTGTTAGAAACAATATGAGCAGTTAGTTCAAGTATGTTTTTTGGGAACCGCTGATACTTACCCTGAAGTTCTTGAATATCAATATCATTTTCCTTTACCAGTTTTTCAACGATACTCAACACTCCAACAGTATTTTTATCAATATAAGAAAAGTTTCCAGTGTCTCCTAAAATTCCCAATAAAAATATCTCAGCTAGCCTCCTTGTTATTTTTTGATCACCGTCTACCAACAGCCTATGAACACCTTCTGCAGTCGAACTAAAATTAGCCGAAACAAACAACAGATCAAACTCATCTGGCTTGTTCTTGTGGTGATCAATGCAAATAGTTTTATCAACCAATTTCTTTAGCTCTCCAGGCTTCTTACTAAACCTTTCATAACTGCTACCGTCCAACACGATCAATAAATCCTCTCTTTTTAAATGATCAGCAACCTCGTCAACGAACTTAATCTCACTAAAACCCTCAAAATATCCCCACTCGTCTGTCTGCTCACCCTTACATAACATCTTCACTCTTTTTTTAGGGTCATTATTTTTCACCAACCAATACACAGCCAGCATACTGGAGATAGAGTCATCATCAGGTCCAATATGGCTAGTAATTGCAATACTCTTTGCCTCCTTCACCATTTTCCAAAACTCTTTTCTAAAAGCTTTAAATTTGTCCATTTGGCCAATTCTGTTCTATTAGTAATCCTTCAAAACCCATTTCGCTCCAAACTGCCTCAGTTACAAAAGGAACAAAAGGATGAAGAATAATCATAAACATTCTTAAGCCTTCTAGTAGAGCTTTACTACTAATTTCACCCTTCTTGCTTTTTTCGATCATCTTGTCACAATACCAGTGCCAAAAACTCTCGTATGCGTACTCTGCAGCTAATCCAATCCTTAATTTCTCAAGATAATCATCGCCCATTCTATTGGCAATAGTACTCAATTGCTTATAAAAAGTTTTATCATATTTTCCTAAAATATCGTCAAGAGCATCTTTTTCTTCAGTCTTTAACTTCACAAACCTAGCCGCATTCCATATTTTGTTGGCAAAGTTTCTCATACCTCTAATGGTATTTTCATCAACACTCTTGTCTTGGCCTGCTGTTGAACTCATTACCAAAGCAATCCTAATCGCATCAGCTCCATACTTCTCTACCATATCAATTGGGTTTATCGTATTTCCTTTACTCTTACTCATCTTGTTTCCCTTACTATCCCTTATCAACCCATGAAGATAGACATCTTTAAAAGGACTTTTCCCCGTTAGTTCAATTCCTAAAAGCATCATGCGCATTACCCAAATTGGCAAAATATCGTATCCTGTGTTCATCACAGCAGTAGGGTAGTAATACTCAAAGTCTTTTTCTTTATTAGTCTTCAAGGTTACTACCGGCCACTGACCTGAACTAAACCAAGTATCAAAAGTATCACTCTCTTGCACGTACTCATCTCCGGGGGATTTTTTGCTCACCACAAAATCACTTTTGTTCCCTCCATTTTTGTACCACACAGGCATTCGAATTCCCCAGACAATCTGTCTAGAAATATTCCAATCCTTTATATTTTCCAACCAATGTCTCAAGATCTTTTCTCTACCTGCTCCGTGAACAAAGGTCTCTCCATCATCCAAGGCCTTCAAAGCTTTCTTGGCCAAAGGTTTTGTCTTCACAAAAAACTGCATCAGAGGCAAAGGCTCGATCACCCTTCCACACCTGTAACATGTACCTACTCTGTGAACATAACTTTCATCAACCTTTTCCATCAACCCCTTTTTCATTAGGTCTTCAACCACTGCTTTTCTGGCATTAACAACTCCTAAGCCTGCATACTTTCCAGCCACCTTCATAAGTTTTCCTTTAAAATCAATTACCTGCTTTAAAGGCAATTCGTGTCTTTCTCCCATCAAAAAGTCATTCTCATCGTGAGCTGGTGTTACCTTAACCACTCCCGTACCGAACTCCTTGTCCACTAAATCATCAGCTATTACCTTAAGCTTAAACTTGCCTGCCAAACCTTCCACCTCCACTTCCTTTCCAACCCATTTTTCATATCGCTTATCCTTAGGATTTACCGCTACCGCCGTATCTCCAAACTTAGTTTCAGGTCGTGTTGTTGCCAAGACAAAGGGGCCATACTTTATGTAGTACAAAGGGTCATTTCTCTCCTCATACTGCACCTCAAGTTGGGAATAACTCGTCCCACATCTAGTACAGTAATTCACCAGTCTTTTTCCTCTATAAATCATTCCCTTTTCATGCAGCTTAATAAAAGTATCAAGCACCATCTCCACCACATCACTATCTAGAGTGAATTTAAGTCTACTCCAGTCTGCACTAGCTCCTAATCTCTTCATTTGAGAAATAGCCACTCCGCTATTTTCCTCAACATAATCCCAAATCATTTTGTAAAGCTCTTCCGTCTCAAAATCAAACCTGCTTTGCCCTTTTTTAGCCAACTTCTTTTCAAAAACATACTGAGTTTCGATACCGGCATGATCCGTACCTGGAAGCCACAAGGCATTTTTGCCTTTCATTCTATGATATCTAATCAATATGTCTTCTATAGCTACAAACATGGCGTGCCCAATATGCATAGGGTCATTTGCGTTTGGTGGTGGCATAATCATACAAAAAGGCTTCTTTTTAGTTTTCAAAGCCTCCTTGCCTTATGGGGGAGTAAACGCTCTACTTTCCTCCCAGCGCTTGTAAATCGCCTCTTCGTGTTTCAAGTGGTCAAATTTAGAATCCATGCTCATATCTTATCACTCCTCCAAGCTCCAGCGGGGGAGTCTATCAACTTTATCAAAATCTTTTTCCATTACTACCTCGCCCTTCAAAGCTTTATAGTATCCAGAAAGCCCAATCATCCCGGCATTATCTCCACATAAAATGCCTTCTTTGGGGAAGTAAACCTTGATGCCCAGCTCCTTACCAAGATCCTCAAGTTTTTCCCTCAATCGCTTGTTAAATATAACTCCACCGCCTACCAACAAACTCTTAACCCCATTTTTTTCCAAATGAGGCATTGCATTTACTCTAACTACTCTAATTAGATGTTCGAAACAAGCCTCCTGATAACTAGCCGCCAAGTTTTGAATCACACTTTCATCCAACTCACCCTCATCCCCATCTTTTATTTTCTCCACCAATCTCATAAGCGCCGTCTTCAGTCCTGAGTAACTAAATCTTCCCTCATTTTCTCTGCCCTTTAGAGGCATCGGTAACTCATATGCATTCATATCTCCCAACTTAGCTTGTCTTTCAATTACTGGCCCTCCTGGGTATCCCAACCCCAACATCTTTCCAGCCTTGTCCAAAGCCTCACCTAAGGCATCGTCTGCCGTTCTAGCTAGTATCTTGTACTTCCCCAGTTTATTTGAGAGCACCAGCTCCGTGTGACCACCTGACACGATCAAAGCCAAAGTTGGCACCCACTTCTTACCAGGCATACTTGCCAAAACATGTCCTTCTAAATGGTTCACCTTCACCAAGGGCACCCCCCATTTTTTACATAACTCCTTGGCTTTCAAAATTCCCACCTCCAATGCAATCGCCAAACCAGGACCCACAGTAACCGCAACAAACTCTGCTGACTTGATGCCTGCCTCTTTCAAGGCCTCTTCAACTATTCCGTCAATTCTCTCTTCATGTGCCCTCTTTGCAATACTAGGCACCACGCCTCCCCATGGAGCATGTAGTTTTATCTGACTCCAAACGACGTTAGACTTAATCACCCCATCAACCACCACAGCCACACTTGTCTCATCACAGCTGGTTTCAATAGCTAATATAGTCATTTTTCCTTTATCTCAATAACTCTCTCATTCTCACCTTCACCATATTTTAAACCTACCCACACAATTTTTGCCTTTTTAGAATAAATATCAAGAATCTCTCTTACTTGGTCAGCCCACTCAATCACTATCAACTGTTTTTCTTTAACTCTCTTCTCAAAACCTATTTCCAATAACTCTTTTGGCTCCTCAATTCTCCAGGCATCAATGTGAATCAATTTACCTAAGTCATACTCAGCCTCCAAAGTAAAGGTGGGGGAGATAACTAAATCCTTAACACCCATTCCCTTAGCTAACCCCTTTACTAGTTGTGTCTTTCCTGCTCCCAACTCACCTTCCAATGCAAACACCAAAGCCTTTTCTTTTAAGACATCCTTATAATCACCCCAAAGCTTAGCTCCTAGCTTTCTAGTTTCCATCTCGTTATTTGTTTTCATCTTCATCACCCCATATTTTACCCTATTCCGTCTAAAACCCCATAACTTTGGTTTTTGACACATTATGGTATATAATCAAGCTTCTAGCAACTTAAAAAATTCTATTTATACTCAAGGAGGTAAATTGTGACTAAAGTAGTCCGTCCAGTAGAAGATGATATCATAGGAACTTCAGCTACTAAGCCTAATTCCAAAGATCCAGTCCCAGAGAGTCTTTTAGTTCCTATAAATGGTGGTAATGTTTATCTAACCATTCTGTTGGGAGCCGCAGTCATGAAATCAGGCTTATCTGGGATTTGCCAGGGTCATGGCAAGTTCCCACCTAAATGTTTTGTTAACCCCAAAACAGTTTATGATCTTAAGCCCACATCTCGTAGATTTTTAGATGATACCTACGAGTTCGACGAGACTCTCCCCGACGAGTTCAACGAGGTCTTTACCTTAAACGGTCATTTCTTTGGCACCAGTGTCTGGATAGATATATGCCCAGACGAAAGCCTAAAAGAGGGCTACATTGAATTCTGTTGTCGCCTAGTTTAATCTACACTTAAAACCCGTTACAGCTGTGACGGGTTTTTAATTTAACTTCCAACACCTCTCAAATACACTGCTTGCCAAGGTCTAAAATTAGAATAAAATGTTTTTTCGATAATAATCTCTCCATCTCTTTCCACCTTATACTCAAACGAAGTCTTGGCTCCCCAAGCTGCCCAGTCAATCTGCTTAACCACACCAACTGGTAAAGTTGGATCGTCTTCGTATAAAGCTTCAGGCGGTGGACTCTGTCCCCATACCTTAGGTTCACTAATACTAGACTTCCTTCCATCGCTAGTACCAAAGATATCAATATGCATGGCCAAATTCTTTGTGTCCACAGTAGTTTGAATTAGTATGTGTCCTGGAGTATCATTTAAAAACTTCAAATCCGCGGTAGGAGAATAAACAGTTGCATCAATGCCCGGACCAGTGTCCTGCTCATAGTAGCTAACTCTGTACGAATGGGCTTTTCTTTCTACAATTGGCAACCCTGCCTTCATGGCCGCTCTAAACATGGTGGTAGACACCTGACAGGTTCCACCTCCATCTCCCAACACAGTTCTTCCATCCTTAATTACATAAGCACTCCTGTATCCTGTAGAGGCTGAAATCTCGCCCACTTCTCTATTAAAAGAAAACACCTCACCTGGAGGAATCAAAGCATAATTAATTCGCCTGGACGCCAAAGCCACGTTAAATACTCTGCTTGGAATAGAGTGGGAAAACAAAGACTCGCCTCTGCCTAAAAGCTCAGCAATTCCCAAATCGTTTACTTCACTTGCCCTTATCTCTGGTTCCGTTAAATTCACCGGCAACACCACCTCTTCATTTACCTCAAACAAAGCTTTTTCTAGAACCTCACCAAAACTTTCCCTATCAAGCTCGACTCCGTTTAGATCTGCCTGAAACTCAACCACACCTTTGTCCTCGAACTTAAACACCGCATTTTGAGGCTCTCTATTCACCTTGCTCTCAAGTAGCAACACTAGCTCATCAAAAGCAGTTATGTTTAAAGCTGATTCACCTACTCCAAATAAACTGACAATCTCATTTAAACTCAATTTTTTCTTGAAACCTTCATATTTTAAAACCATCTCCCTATCAAGCCACTTAACAGCCTGGTCCAATGCTTTACCAACCCTTACTTCATCTGAAAAGGAAGCATCTTTCTTTACTGGTATCTCTATCACTTGCTCACCTGGTTTCTTGATTGCCATCAAAAGCATATATCTCAAACCATCTTCATCCAACAAAACTCCATCTTTTCCATCAATGAACAAAGGCAATTCCTCATTGTCCAAACCAATCCTTGCCGGCATGTACTCCTGCAACACCTTTTCACCTACTAGTGTAATCAGACCTTCCAGTTCATCCTCATCAAAGCTGACAGCCGGTTCAATATCCAAAGGCTTGAAAAGAAAAACCAATCTCTCTCTTATCTGCGTTAACAAATTACCACTTCTACCCACGTTCATAGCCAAATCAGCCGTCCAATCAAAGTCATATGAAACCAGCAAAGAAGACACATCAACCACCTCACCATCTTCTGTCATAAGCGTTGTAGAATTTGGATTCTTAGAAAACTCCTCCATTAACAAGCCGGCAACATCTCCCTTTTCGACTCCGGAAACTTCAATTCCAGACACGCTTACTTTGGGCATTACCTTGCCATAATACACGCGCCAATGAATCAACAAGGTCATCACAACAGCCGCTGCGATCACCTCAACCAACCAGAGTAACCATCTCATTTTTTTCATATATATCTTGTATACTTAAGATTGTACACATTTTTAATGCTATGCCCGACCAATTTCAAACACCAATCTCCACCCCACCTTTACCTGCAAGCTCACCTCCTTTAGAGGGTCAAGTCCTACCTGGACCCATCTCAACCGAACCAACCTCAACCGAACCCACATCTCCACAAACACCACCACCTCTGCCATCTGATACTCCACCTCCTCCTCCAAACTATCAACCACCGGAACCAGCCACCGCCCCTCAAAAAAGTAAGATCTCAAAATCAAAACTTCTCCCCATCATCGCCGGAGTAATCGTCTTAGGATTAATTATCTTTTTTGCCATAAAGCTAATAGGCAACAAACCTGCAACTCCTGTCACAACTCCTACCAAGACAATTACCTTAACCTACTGGGGACTTTGGGAACCTTTATCTGTAATGAAACCAGTCATCACCGCATTTGAAAAAGATAATCCAGGAATAAAAGTAAACTACGTAAGCCAATCACACAAAGACTACCAACAAAGACTAGGCAACGCTCTAAACACCAAAACCCCTCCTGATATTGTGAGGCTCCACACCAACTGGCTACCTATGTATATAGACAAGCTTTTACCAGCACCCGCCAACACCGTTTCCGCCACTCAAATGGAAACCAATTTCTATCCCACCATTACTTCAACCTTAACCCTAGGCAACCAAGTTTACGGGGTACCCATCGCTGCCGAAGGATTAGCTCTTTTTATTAACTCCACTATGTATCAACAAGCCTCACTCCAAGTGCCTGTAACCTGGGAAGATCTAAGAACCAACGCCAAAAAACTTACTCAAAGAGACCCAGATACTGGTCAGATATTAAGAGCTGGAGTAGCTCTTGGTAACACCACCAACGTCAATCACTGGCCAGACATTGTTTCTTTAATGCTCTTACAAAACGGAGTTAACTTATTCAATCCTCAACCACAATCAGTTATTGACGCTCTCACCTTCTACACCCTATTCTCCACTACCGATAACACCTGGGACAGCACCATGCCAGAATCAATCAGCGCCTTTGCCGGTGAAAAAGTAGCCATGATACTAGCTCCTAGCTGGAGAGCTGTCGAAATTCAAGCCCAAAACCCTGCCCTTGTCTGGCAAACAGCTCCAGTACCTCAACTACCCGACACCCCTACAGTTTCCTGGGGCTCCATCTGGTTTGAAGCAGTTCCCAAAAATGCTCCCAACTATCAAGAAGCCTGGAAGTTCTTAAGTTTCCTAAGCACCGCCAAAGCTCAGCAATTACTTTTCGAGTCAGCTGCCAAAGACAGAGGAGTACCTCAACCACCTGCCAGCAAAGCCGTTGCCACCTTAGCTCAACAAAATCCTATCCTTAAACCTTTCGTGGCCAGCCTACCAACCGCCAGGACCTTCTACACCTCCTCTCTTACCCATGATCAACAAACCGGCCTTAATTCCAGACTAATAAGTACATGGAGGACGCGATAAACTCCTTCTCCAAAGGCCAAGAGGAAGAAGTGGTTAACACCATGATCTTGGGCTTCAACCAAGTTCTAAGCCAGTTTAATCTGGTCACCCCTGCTCCTCAACCCACTCAATGAAACTAAAAAGTCTTCAAGAAACCATTAGCTATGCTAAGTTTTTTTTAGGCTCTCTCACCTTAAACGAACTTCATCTATGGCTAATATCTCCAAAGGAATACTCACAAGACAAAGTCAAAAGTTTTGTTTCCAAATACCCAAAGCTAAAAAGAAAGTTAATCTTGAAAGATAATCCAAACCGCCTAAAAAACATTCGCCTAACCAATCAGAAAATTAATCGCATCCACAAACTAATCTTCACCTTAGGCAAAATCCCCACGATTAAACTAATAGCTTTAACCGGATCTCTTTCCGTCAACAACATTAAAAAAAATGACGACATTGACTTAATGATCATTACGACAACAGACACTCTCTGGCTTACCCGTCCTTTAGCTCTTTTAATAACCTCTTTTCTTTCAAAAAGAAGAACACCAAACACCAAAATAATTACCAGCACCATCTGCACCAACCTTTGGTTAGACGAGGCAAGCCTAACAGTTCCTAAACCAAAACAGAATCTCTACACCGCCCACGAAGTCTTGCAAGTTAGACCCTTACTAGACAAAGACAACACCTACAATAACTTTATCTCCAAAAACTCTTGGGTAAAAAAATACCTAGCCAACGCCTTTAAAAGTAAATCTCAACAGGCGGGTAGGGGTCCGACCCTTAAAGGAGTGGCTCCGGCCGCGGGCCCATTGGCCATCAGGCCAAAGGAGGGTCTGTCCCCTAAACACCTCCTCCGAGTTGGAATCCGTCCACTCAACCACCTCGCCTTCAAATTTCAGTATGCATATATGAAGAATAAAATAACCAAGGAACACATCACCCTACATTCTGCTTACTTCCACCCCAGAGATCTCTACCCACAAATTAAGAAGGTTCTACAAAACTAAAACTATTACCTTAAACCCAATCCTCACACATTCTTCTCTTAATTAAAGAAACCTTTAAGAAAGTTGTCTAAAATAATGAGTTTTCCTATTTAGTTCTCTCTCTACTCTTTCTGCTAAAAACATTTTCATCAAAGACTGATAAGGAACGTCTTTGGAATTTGCCAGTTCTTTAATTCTAGACAATAAATAACCTGGCAAACGCAAGGAAATTGACTCTGTAGTTGGTTTAAGCTTAGACAGGTCAAGCTTAATAGGGTTGTCCACATCAAAATACTCAGTAGAGTCAGCCTTAGCCCAAAACTCTCTTTCCTTGTCTTCATTTTTAAACTTGGGTATGGATTTTATGTTTTTATTTTTTAACATACTGGCTCCTTTCTTTTTTATTTTGATTTCTAGCAGAGATTATTCTAATTTTATTATTTCTGATAGTAAAAATAATTGCTAATCTTCTAAAATCATTTGTTAAGCCATAAGCTACAAATCTTAGTTCTTTTTTAGAATGCTTTTTATCTGGAAATATCTTTAAGGGTTTAGTAAAAAATATTTCTTCAGCCTCTTTGAAGTGTACTTTATGTTTTTCTTGATTCTTATTTAAGTTTCCATGATCCCAATCAAATGCTGTGGGAATAGGTAACTTCATAAAATATAGTATATCACCATAATATACACATTGTCAAGCACGGAATTACGAAAGCTGGTATATACTTGAAACTATGTCTGCAGTATCCATTATCTTCACCACCTACATCTACCAACCCTTCTTGAATATATTGGTCGGTATCTACTGGCTCTTAGGCCAGGCAACCAACGGCCATCCTGATATGGGTATTGCCGTAATTATTTTTGCCATAATCATCCGTCTTTTAATGCTCCCACTAACTCTCTCAGCCGACAGATCAGAAAAAGAGAAGCGTCAAATAGTAGACAAAATAAACGTCATCCAAAAAACCTTCAAAGGCCAACCAGCCAAAATAAAACAAGAAACCAAAAAGATCCTAAAGCAAAACCCAGGCACCCTAATTTCAGAAGGAGTAACTCTAACCATTCAGATAATCATAGTCCTCATGCTTTACAGAATCTTCAAAACAGGTCTTGAGGGAGCCGATCTGCATCTTCTCTATCCCTTTCTTCCTGTCGTTGACACACCCATTAATCTAATGTTCTTAAACGAGTTCGATCTTTCCGTACCTAACGTTTTTCTTAACTTACTCCAATCTAGTTTAATTTTAATCTTTGAGTTCCTACACATGCTATTCTCTCCCATCAAAAGTTCAAGAAAAGACTTCATAAGTCTTGGCATATTTCTTCCCATAGCCTCTTTCGTGCTTTTTGCCCTTCTTCCTGCAGGTAAAAAAGTCTTTATCATCACTTCCATAACCTTCTCTATCTTCTTGCTTGTAATAAAACAAGCCGTTTTCTGGTATCATTCATTCTTAGGTAGTCCTACTACCAAAAAACAATAATATATTTAAATAAAACATGGCTGACTTCGACAAACTAGTAGTTTCTTTCTTGGTAGACGAAGTCGTTGGTGGATTTTTTGTCTCAGTTCCCCCCGGTCACGTTGCCTGTGTCTACGATCGTGGTAGGGGAGTATTAAACAAAGTCTTAAGCCCAGGCCTTCACCTAAAAATTCCCTTTTGGCAAGTAGCCAAGCTCTTTAACGCCCAAATCCTCGAGTACACCATAAGAGAATCATTTGACTTAAAAGACCAAGAAGTCCTAGGGGACGAGCCAATTCTAACCACCACCAAAGATAACCAAAGCGTCTCTGTAGAAGGTTCGATCCTTTTTAGAATCGACAAACAAAATGCTCCAGAGCTCTGGGAAAATATAGGTGACAACTTCGTCTCTAAAGTAATCAGACCATACTCCAGGTCAAGAATAAGCAACATCTTCACTCAATTCCACTCAAACAACCTAATTCAAAGCCGTGCCGAGATAGAAAAACTCCTCAAAGATGAGCTAACCAAACTATTCGAGGATAAAGGTTTAAATGTAGAAGGTGTACTTTTATCTCGTTTAAAGATGCTTCAAACCAAGGAAAAAGAGCAAGTAATCTTCCAAGCACCTGAGGCAGAACTTCCACCAATTCCCACTCCACCCATACAACAGTAACCTCACGTTTTTTGTCATTCTGGCTTGTCCAGAATCTAAACGCTATACTTTAAGATAATGCCTACCATCAAAGATATATCCATTCTAGAAGTTCGCCCCGCCAAAGACTCAGAAGAGTCCGTCTCAAACTTTACCCACTTCTTAGCTTCCCTTAACTCCAGTCTTAAGTCATCATTTTTAGACAGGCTTTTCAGTCGCCAACAAACAATTTCCCTTGAACTTGCCTGCCTCAACCAATCAATCTACTTTATCGTTACCTGCCCAAAACACTTAGAGTCTCTAGTCAAATCTCAAATCGCAGCTCAGTATCCCACCTCCATAATCACTCCCATGAAAGACTACCTCCCTTCCTGGATCAAGCACGGAAAAGTTAGCCTAAGCCAGCTTGCCTTAACCCAACCTTCGTACCTACCTCTAAGCACCGTCTCAGAATCAGTTCCAGATCATCTAGCCGCCGTTATCGGCGTACTCTCAAGGCTATCAGCCGGACAAGCCGCCATAGTTCAAATTGTTTTCGCCCAAGCTCCTAAGTCCTGGTTTGGGGCAGCCCACAACATTCTCCACCCTCCTCCACCACCCCCAGAAACACCCGCCACACCTCCACACCCTCAAAGAGCTCAAATAGAGTTAAAAACCACCCACTCCGCCTACTTTACAGACATTCGCCTAGTCACCATAGCTGAAGATTACTCATCCAGCCAATCCATCTTAAGTCAGCTCGCCGGTTCTTTTGGTGTCTTCACCCTATCAGAAGGCAACTCATTAGCCTTAAGAACACCTCAAAAAAAGAATGAGCATACCCTTAGAACAGCCATCGTAAACAGAACAATGAGCATGGCTCCCAAAGGCCAATATCTAAACATTTTAGAGATTGCTTCAATCTTCCATCTTCCCAATCAGGATCTCGCCAATCTAAAGAACATTGCCTGGGGCAAGACTCTAAAAGGTGAAGCGCCTCAAGATCTACCAGTAGCCGACTTTCTCTCAAACGAAGATAAAGACAAGGTCAACTTCTTCGCCAGAACCGAGTTCAAAAACAAGGTCAGCGTCTTTGGAATAAAAAAGGGTGACGATCGTCGCCGTCACATGTATATCCTAGGAAAGTCTGGTACCGGTAAAACCACCCTCATCGCCAACATGGCCATTCAAGACATTCAGGCTGGTCATGGCGTGGCCATAATAGATCCTCACGGTGATCTTTCAGAAATCCTTCTAGATCACATCCCAGAAGAAAGAATAAACGACGTGGTCTACCTTGACCCGTCTACTAAAGACATCTCTTTTAATCTAAACCCTTTAGTAGTCAAAGACAAACAACACCAAGAACTAGTCGTCTCAAGCATCCTATCAATCTTTACCAAGATCTGGGCCAACGTCTGGTCTGCTCGTATGGAGTACATCCTAAGAAACACACTTTTAACCTTGGTAGAAAAACCAGGAGCCACCTTGCTAGACATCCCTAAGCTTCTAACCGACATCAAGTACAGAAATGAGTACCTAGAGTCGGTCACCGACGAAGTGGTCCACGAATTCTGGAAAAAAGAATATGACAAATACTCAGAAAGATTTCAGTCCGAAGCCATCTCCCCAATTCTAAATAAAGTTGGAAGATTCACCACCAGTAGATTAATAAGAAACATCGTCGGACACGAACACTCAACCGTAGACATAGAAGACCTAATGAATCAAGGCAAAATAATAATTCTAAATCTAGCCCAAGGAAAGATAGGGGAAGACAACACCGCTCTCTTGGGAGCCATGTTCATTACCCAGATGCAAATTGCCGCCATGAATAGAGTCCATGTTCCAGAAGAACAAAGAGAAGACTTCTTCCTCTATGTTGACGAGTTCCAAAACTTCGCTACAGAAAGCTTTGTAAAAATTCTCTCCGAAGCCAGAAAATTCAGACTTAATCTAATTCTTGCCAACCAGTACACCGCCCAACTTCCAGAAGAAATTCAAAAAGCCATTTTTGGCAATGCCGGTACCGTGGTTACATTCGTGGTCGGAGCCGATGACGCCAATCAACTAATAAATGAATTGGGCAACCAGTATACCCAAGACGATTTAGTTAGTCTTGGCAAGTATCAAATCGTTATCAAGCTCTCAATAGACGGCAGAATATCATCTCCCTTCCCTGCCTACACCCAACCTGTGCCAGATACCGAAAACTCCAACAGACAAAGAACCATCGAGGCCAGCCAAAGCCAATACTACAAACCAGTCCTTAAAGAAGACTTTGTCCCACCATCTGGAAAAGGTCAGTCCCTAACAGGAGGAGCAACAGCGACGGGCCCGCGAAGCGGAGGGTCTGACCTTAATATTCCTCAACCTCAAGTAGGCACCATCTACCAAGGCATAGTAGACAACATAAAAGACTACGGTATATTTGTAGAGTTCCTACCAGGCACCAAGGGCTTAGTTCACGTCTCCAACATCTCCAAGGACTTTATAAAAAACATTGAAGAACACTTCAAAAAGGGAGACAAGGTAGAAGTTAAGTTGCAGAAAATAGACGAAGAAGGACGTTTTGACCTCACCATGGTCTTTGACAAGAAAGAAAAACAGCCAGAAACTAAGACACCTCCTCTTGACAAGAGCAAGTCTACCTTCTAAAATAGCACTCTGATAACCAAAGTGCTTATTAATTAGATTTTTTCACTCATGTCAAAAGAACCCACCATCGAATCTTTAAACCCAACCCCAGGCCACCTTTTAGTAGAACCAGCCCTTAAAGAGAAAAAAACCGACTCCGGTATCTATCTTCCAGACAGCCACGACGAAAAACCTCAGTATGGTACAGTCCTAGCAGTAGGAGACTCCATCCACCAAGATGGTCAAGAAATAATCTCACCTGCTAAAAAAGGTGCTACCGTAGTCTACAAAAAATGGGGTGGGAACGAAGTCCAAGTAGGTGACACTGAATATCAATTCCTTAAATTTGAAGACATTTTAGCAGTCGTCAACTAACACTTATTAACACGTCATTCTGGCTTGTCCAGAATCTTATAAATTAATTAAACAAATAAACATGGCCAAACAAATTGCCTTCTCAGATGACGCCCGTCAAAAACTACTAACCGGAATAGACAAACTAGCCAAAGCAGTCGTCACCACCTTAGGTCCAAAGGGAAGAAATGTAGCCATAGACAAAAAATGGGGAGCTCCAGTAGTCCTACAAGATGGAGTCTCTGTGGCCAAAGAAATCGAACTCGAAGACAAATTTGAAAACATGGGTGCCCAGTTGGTAAAAGAAGCAGCTAGTAAAACCAACGACGTAGCCGGAGACGGTACCACCACCGCAACACTTCTTGCTCAGCAAATTGTTAGAGCTGGTATGAGAAACATCACCGCCGGTGCTAACCCTATGCAAATGAAAAAAGGTATAGACAAAGCCGTAACAGCAGTCGTCAAAGAACTTAAAAAAATCAAAAAAGAAATAAAGGCAGACGAGTGGCAGTCAGTCGCTACAGTCTCAGCTCAAAACGAACTCATTGGAGAAAAGATAGCCGATGCCTTAAAACTGGTCGGTAAAGACGGAGTCATCGAGGTAGAAGAGGGTAGAGGTCTTGAAATGGAGATAGAGCATAAAGAAGGTATGGCTTTTGATAAGGGCTATGCTTCTCCATACTTCGTTTCCGACCCAGCCAAAATGGAATCCGTTATTGAAAATCCATATATCTTGATTACCGACCAAAAAATCACCTCAGTCAGTGACTTCCTGCCTTTCTTGGAAAACATAGTCAAGGTCTCCAAAAACCTAGTAATAATAGCAGAAGACATAGAAGGTGAAGCTCTAGCTACTCTAGTAGTCAACAAAATGCGTGGTGCATTCAACATCCTAGCCGTTAAAGCTCCCGCCTTTGGAGATACCAGAAAGGCCATGCTAGAAGACATTGCTATCCTAACCGGTGGAACCGTTATCTCAGAGGATACCGGCAGAAAACTAGACTCAGTCACAGTAGAGGACTTAGGTCAAGCCGACAGAGTTACCTCCACCAAAGATCTAACCTCTATAGTTGGCGGTAAAGGCATCAAAAAAGAAATAGAATCAAGAATAGGTCAAATCAAAAATGAAATAGAATCAACCACCTCAGACTTCGATCAAGAAAAGCTACAAGAAAGACTAGCCAAACTAGCTGGTGGTGTGGCTGTAATTAGCGTAGGTGCCGCAACAGAAGTAGAGCTTAACGAACTAAAAGAAAGAGTCAAAGATGCAGTCGGTGCAACCAAAGCCGCCATAGAAGAAGGCGTCGTAGCCGGTGGAGGAGTAGCCCTATTAAGATCAGCCAAGGTTCTAGATAAGTTAAAAGGCAACAACACAGACGAAGAAATAGGCATAAAGATAATAAAAGAAAGCCTTTCCCAACCTCTTCGTTGGTTAGCCAAAAACTCAGGAGCAGACGACGGTTGGGTAGTAAAAAAAGTAGAGGAAAACTCTAACGTAAACTACGGCTTCAACGCCTCAACACTAAAGTTTGAAAACCTACTTGAAGCAGGCATAGTTGACCCAGTTAAGGTAACCAGAAGTGCTCTTCAAAACGCAGCCTCTGTTGCCAGCATGATTCTAACCACAGAAGCCTTAGTCACAGACCTCCCAGAGAAAGAAAATGACTCTCCTACACCTTCTGGCATGCCAGGAATGGGAATGTAACCATCCAACCTTAAATAAGCAAAAAAACCACTCTAACAGGGTGGTTTTTTTACATAAATATCTATATCTTTTTTTGAAACATAAATCATCACTTTTCATTGGCAGGACCAACCAACGTCACTCATAAGCGTATTTATCCACAAAAAAACACCTTTTTCCACACAAAATAATTAACCCCTGCATCAGTGAAAATAAAGATAACTTTGTTCAAAACCCTTAATTTTTGTTAGCAAGCCTCACAGTCGTGCTTAAAAACCCAATAGGGTTTAAAGCCTTGTTGTTACTTTTTACCTCTAAGTGCAAATGATATCCAGTAGTTCTACCGGTTAAACCTACCTCAGCCAGTACGGTTCCACTCTCTACAATATCTCCTTCTTCCACCATAACCTTACCCAAGTGGGCATACAAACTTACCAAACCTTCTCCATGGTCAACCACGATACTTCTACCATAGCCATACCTGGTATTATCAATTCTTGTAACCTTACCTGTCTGCACCGGGTATATCTGGGAGCCTGCAGGAGCCGTAATATCCACTCCTGGGTGCCAGCGACCAACTCCTTGAGACACACCATTCATAGAAGGAATAATACTCTTAAGGCTATAAAAATAGTCTTGTTTCTCGGTCTCGATCACTGCCTGGGTTGAGTCTGGTGAAAAAGCTTGTACAGGAGTAGATCCTTGATAGACTCCAGCCATTAGCCACAAAGAACTTGCAGACACACTGGCAACAGACATAAAACCCCCTAAAGCAGTTTTAAGCTTTTTGTTCTCCAGAACCGGTCTTAGTAGTTTAGAAATAGGATGAGATGACCTTGTTTTAGGTAAAAAATCCAGTATCTTTAGTGTCATAGTTGGACTTATTAGTCCAAAAAAACAATCTAAGACACAAACAAAGGCTAATTTTACCTTTCATTCTAAAGGGCTCGGCTACGTGCACTCTAGTTCGTTCAGGACCAGTTCATTTACTAGTCTTGAAGCTTGCGTTTAGATTTTAAAAATCTGCTCAAAGCGATAGCTTGAACAGATGCCTATATACTACCATAAAATCCCATAATAGTCAAGCTCAGCACAAGTACAAATGATAAACTAATATCATGTCAAAAAATGTCCTTTTAAGAGCCGATCTAGATGTTCCTACCAAAAATGGTAAAGTCTCCAATAACTATCGTTTAAAGTGCCTTCTACCCACCTTAAAAGAAACACTAAGAACTACCAAAAAACTCCTCATTATTGGCCACCAGGGGAGACCTACCCAAACAAATACCAAAAACTCACTTCTACCCATTAAAAAGGAGCTTGAAAGCTTGATACATCAGTCTATTACCTTCATTTCTGAGCCCAAAGGAGTAGGGGAATGGCAAAAAAAGCCCTGCCAAATAGCCTTGCTAGAAAACTTAAGATTCTTTAAAGGGGAAAATAGCTTAAGTAGAGCATTTGCCCAGGATATTAGCCAGGGCAGTGATTTTTACATATATGAAGCATTTGCCCATTACCGGCCTTCCGCATCACTCCAAATAATACCCGAAATCCTACCTACAACTACCGGGAAGAGATTCAATTTGGAGGCTAAAACCTTAACCAAGGCAATAAAAAACCAAAAAAAACCTAGCCTTTTGATCCTCTCAGGCACAAAAGAGGACAAACTAAAAATTGTTGAAAACCTAAAAGAAGTATTTGACTCCATAATAATCTCAGGCCGTCTTGCTCTACTACAACTACCACCTCATTTAAGAGGCCTCTCTACCTTAAAAACAACCACTCTCAACTCGGATGGTTTAGACATAGACGAAAACGCCATCACCCTCATAAAAAACCATATATCCACCAGCAGAACCATTATCTTAAACGGCCCTACTGGCAGGTTTGAGGACGGTAAAAACACTAAAGGCACCAAAGAAGTTTTAAAAGCTCTAAAAAACTCCTCTGCATTCACCATTTTAGGTGGCGGGGACACGCTCTCTGCCATTAAATCCCTAGGCTTCAAATATCAAGATTTCAGCTTTGTCTCCACAGGTGGTGGAGCCATGCTTAACTTTCTTACCACCGCTACTCACCCTCTCCTCAAGGTGATATCATGAATCTATGATCAACTTTTCCATCAACGGCTTTGGCCGCATTGGCCGCTCTGCCTTAAGAGTCTGGCTAGACAGCCATACGGACAATCTAAACCTAGTCGCCGTCAACACCTCAGGTTCACTGCCTGCTAAAGGTTGGGCCCACCTTCTAAAATACGACACAGCTTACGGTCGTCTCCCCTATTCTGTTACTGCAGAGGAAGTCTCGGATAAAAGTCCACTAATAGGCTTCATAACTGTTCAAAAACCCAATCAAGTTTACAAAATTCCGGTTCTTGCCCAAAGAGATCCAGAAAAGATCCCCTGGGAAAAGTACCAAGCAGATGTGGTTATTGAGTCTACCGGTATGTTTAGGACCCAAGAAGAAGCTCAAAAACACCTAAAAGCTGGTGCTAATCATGTAATTATCTCAGCCCCTGTCAAGGGTGGTTCCGTGCCTACAGCAGTCATTGGTGTCAACGAGGACGATATTGTAGGCAAAGATAGGGTTAACACCTACTCCATTATTTCTAATGCTTCCTGCACCACCAACTGCGTAGCTCCAGTTGCTGCCGTGATGCACGGCAAAGTAGGGGTCTTAAAAGCCATGCTTACCACCATCCACGGCTACACGGACGATCAAAAACTCCAAGACAACTCCCACAAAGACCTGCGTCGCTCTAGAGCCGCAGCCCAAAATATAATCCCCACAACTACAGGTGCGGCTGCAGCTACTACCGAAACAATTCCTGAACTAAAAGGTTTGTTTGAAGGCCTAGCTTTAAGAGTTCCGGTAATCACTGGCTCAATTACCGACTTTACCTTCGTAACCAAAAGAACCACATCCAAAGAGGAAATCAACCAAATCTTTAAAGAAGCCTCTACCTCCCCTCTCTACCAAGGTATCTTAGCAACAACAGAAGAACCCTTAGTTTCCTCAGACATCATAGGTAGACCCGAGTCTGCCATAGTGGATCTAACTCTAACCAAAGTAGTAGATGGTACTCTAGTTAAGGTCATGGCCTGGTACGATAACGAATGGGGCTACGCCAATCGTCTTGTGGAACAAGTCTCCAAAGTTACTTGAAAAACCTCTATTGAGGCCGAGATGGGATTCGAACCCATGAATCGAGAGATTTGCAGTCTCCGCCATTAACCACTCTGGTACTCGGCCGATGCCTGTATTTTATCATCCTTTAGCTTTAAACATCTGGTACAATCGCCTCATATGATTAAAAAGCTCGGTCTACTCCTTCTTTCATCCGTATTTCTTTCAGCTTGTACCGTCCCTTTCTTTGGCAAAAAAGCCGGCATTCAAGTTACCTCCAATCCTCAAAGCATGGTTACCATTAACTCCGAGTCTTCAGGTCAAACACCCGTATATCAAGAAAACTTAAAGGCCGGTAGCTACTCTGTTCAAGTTTCCCCACTAGATACCACCCTTCAACCTTGGGAAGGAAAAATTACTCTTACTTCAGGCACACTAACCGTGGTCGACAGACAGTTGGCGGTCACTCCAGACAAAGCTCATGGACACACTCTTTATTTTGAAAAAATTGACCCAAAAGACAGCCTGGAAGTCAACATCACTAGTTTACCCAACACAGTCTCTGTTTTAATAGACGGCAACCCAGCCGGTTTCACTCCGTTCTCCAACAAATCAATTACTTCAGGTGGTCACACCTTTACCTTCACCGCTCCAGGTTTCCAAGATAAGATAGTCAAAGCCTCTGTAGAATCAGGCTTCAGACTAAACATTAACGTCCAACTTGCCTCCCAGCAAATATCAGAAGCACCCACCCCCACCCCTACTCCAGAAGCGACCTCCTCAGCTACTCCTACCCCAACCGAAACAACCACTAAAACAGACATAACTCCATTACCTAAGCAGTCTACCTCCTCCGCTATTCCCAAACCTTATGTCACTATAAACAGCGCAGAATTAGGCTATGTCAATGTTAGGCAAGAACCACTTGCTTCTTCCACTAAACTTGCCAAAGCTCCTCACGGTGACAAGTTCCCTTACTTAAAAACTCAAGCCGGCTGGTACCAGATAGAGTATCAAACAGCCAAAAAGGGTTGGATCTCTGCCTCTTACGCCACGCTATTTGAATAAATATAAACTCATTTTTTTCCCGTCATTCTGGGGACGAGTCGGCGAGGACTCCGGAATCAGATTCTGGACAAGCCAGAATGACAAAAGACAAGAAGACTCAGTCGGAATGACAACGGAGTTTTATCCTACGTAGTACAAAAGCCCAATAGTCAACACCCCCCAAATCACAATAGTGGTCATCAAAGGTTTGTCAGACAACAGTATTCTCTCAGGACTTTCTCCTTCATTCCTCTCATAAATAAGCTGCAAGTATCTCATCACTCCATAAATTACCAAGGGCACAGTCACCATCAACAATTTTTCAGATATCAGAGTTCTGGGTAAGTCAGCCATCAAGGTCAATACTCTGCCTCTAGGAATAATCCTTGGTTGGTTAAAGGTAAACAAAGCATAGGTCAACCATGTAGCAGTAGCAAACATTGCTGTGTATAGGTTTAAAAGTTCATCTGTATACCTCTTTAAGGTGGTTCTCACATTCGCCGTAATCCCAGAACCAGAAAGCAAGGTTCTTTCTGCTCTCCTCTTTCCAATAGCTAAAAATAACGAGGCCGATATCACCGTTAACAAAAACCACACATCCATATGAGCCTCAATCGCAAATGCTCCACCATAGACTCTTAAAACATATCCACTAGCTACCATCAAGACATCAACAATAGGAACCTTTTTAAGAAACCCTGTATAAGCGATCTGCATTCCTAAATATGCTAATCCAGTCAAAAAGAAAAAGTAACTTAAGGTGTGCATTATAACCAAAGCTATAATCGCCAAGACAAATACTGCTGTGACCGCTACTGGAATTGGTAATTCCCCAGCCGCAAGCGGTCTCTTTTTCTTAAAAGGATGTAGTCTGTCTGACTTTATGTCAGCCAAGTCATTGAAGATATAAACTCCACTAGACAGTAAAGTAAAGGCTATCATAGCCACAACTATTTTTCCAAACATTCCAGGAACAACCAACAAACCAGAAAAAACCAATGCTGCCATTAAAGCACCATTCTTCAGCCACTGTCGCGGCCTGGTTGTCTTGAGTAAAGCAATAAATATCTCCATAACAAAAACACTGCCATTAATCCACCTAATCCTAACATGATTAGCAGTTTCTTTCTAGCATCTACTTGCAAGGCAACCGTTCCTAAGGCTAAAGCCGTCAGCCAGTAAAACACCGCTACCCTCCTTTTTCCCCAACCCATCTCCATTAACTTATGGTGCAAATGGTCTTTATCCCCCCAAATCGGGGACTTTCCAGACAACACTCTTCTAATAATCACGTACACAGCATCAATTGTTGGTATTCCCAAAACTACAATCAAAGCCCCTACCTTGGCAGTAGACAATATAGACAACACACCCAACAAGAGCCCAGCCAAACTCGTAGCCGAGTATCCAGGCATTATTTTCTGGGGGTAAAAACCATAAAAGGCAAGTCCCACAAAAGCCCCCGACAAAGCAAAAGCCAACACAGCCACAGGCCACTGGGCAATATCCGCACTGAAATTTAAAGAAATAAGCCCTACAGTGACTGCTGCAACAGCCACCACACCACTAACCTGACCATCTACTCCAGACGACCAATTAATAGCATTCATCAAAAATGGAATCCAAAGTAATGCAAACAAATCAGGTAAAATCCAAATCTCTCTCAATGATCCAAATATTTCAAAAGATAACCTTGGCCAGGACAAATCAATTACTCCACCCAAAGGATTCGACACATACGCAATGCCAATACCACTAGCGACCACGATTCCTGCCGACAATATATTAAATCCAAATCTCCAATATGGACTACCACCCTTAACATCATCCCAGATTCCCACTATCACCGTAACAAGCATCGCTAACAGTATTGCTATGATATGTTTATCTGGCTGAATCAAATACAACGCAGCTACCAACACAGACACAAACACTGCTATCCCTCCACCTTTTGGTACAGGTATCTTATGTACATGTCCTGGGTGTTTACTTTTTTTAGGATCAACCACCCAACCTATTTTTTTAAACAACCAAATAGTCAAAGGAACAATCACCAAACTTAAGGAAAGTGAAATTAAAAAGGCGGACCAAATCAGTGTCTCAATAGGTTTCATATTTTCAAGTCATTAATCTTAAAACCTGAAAAAAACTTAAAAGATAAAGGACAGTCAAGAAAAAGACTCCCCTAGAAATCATTACACTAGCCCTTTCATCTTCCTTTATTAATCTATTCGAGAGCCATGCACATAATCCCAAAGCCAATAATACTCCTCCTAGACCTGCTCCAAACCAATACTTACTAATTAGCTGTTGCTCACCCCAAGGTAAAGAATACAACCAAGGCACCTCTGGTGGTAGTTTGTTAAAAACCCAGACAAGAATTCCAAAAAAAATAATCACCAAACCAGTTGCTGCAGCTATCCAACCATTCAGTACTTTTTTTACCTCTTTTTTATCCATGTTTGTACCTTAGTGTTTCAAATATATGTGTGCATCATCTATCTTCTTAACCAAGGCATACTCGCTTGTTATTATCCAATTTAACTCGTCAAACACATTCTTCTCATTTGCCATCATCACGATTATCCTTGGACTCTCCTCTGTTAATGCTTCTATTGTTTCATCAGCTGCATCAAAATCTAGAATATGATAAGCCACCGTATATCTACCTACCGGAAGTCTGTTGCTCAACACATAAATAGCTGGCTCGGTACCCCAGACGAATATCTTTTCAGCAGGGTCAGTCACTTCCATAATATATTCGGCAACCTTGTAATTCCTTACTACTTCTTCCCCCCAAAACCTTCTGTACTCTTCATCGCTTTTGTTCCCCAAAACATAACCAATAAAATTTTCATAATATGGAATACTCTTGTAGTACCAAAACTTGTACGCCACTATTGCCCAAAAAGTTAGGGCCACCAACCCCAAACCAACTGCCAACTTGGTCCACCTCTCTTTTTTAACTCCATATACCACCATTCCAAGAAGTATCACTCCCGGAGGAATAACCTCAACTAAGTAATGAGGATAAGGCCTACCAGACAGCATAGATCCAAACAAAGCTCCCACAAACCATAGGGCCACCAACCCAAACGCACTCCCCAATCTTTTCTTCAACAACCAAATCACTCCAATAGAGATAGCGGTTATTGCTCCTCTAATAAATAACCCTGACTCGTAAAATGGCTTACTCTCACCCTCCCAAGACGATAGGTATCCAATATTCTGTCCCAAAGCTGATCTAACATAGGCTTCGCCAGCTCCATTAACCCAGTAATAAACAATGGACAAAAACACCGGTATCAAAAAACCAAAGACTGTAAACCACACTCTTCTACTAAATATTCTTCTCAATGCGTCCTTTACCGTCTTCGCCTCATATATAGCCAACCAAAACAACACCGTCAAAAGCTCAAACAAAGCGGGCACCTTAAAAAGAAAGGCAATAGAGAACAGTGCTCCAATCCAAAAATACGTTAAACCCCCACCCTTTTTATTTTTCTTCATATTCCACAGCAAAAGCACTCCGGCTACAGTCGGCATTATCATAAACATCTCCCCATTTGCTATATTCCCTTCAGTTAGAGGAATGGAAGATAGGAACGCAAACAAACCTGTAACTACTATTACTCCCCATTTACTACGTATTAACTTTTTAGCTAACTTCCAAATCAATACCACGTTAACCAAGTTCCAAGCCATCAAAATAAATCTAAACCACATCACAGTTCCGGCCAAAGCAGCCGTAAGATATAAAAGCGGTGGTTTGTTGTCATGTATGTCTTTGTAAAACACCAATCCTTTTCTAAAACCCTGCCCCAATGCTAAATAGATGTCCTCATCTGCATACCTATTAGGCTCAAACAAACCAGGTATTCTCATTATCACCACCACCAACAAAATCACAATCAACACTTCGTTTTTTTCTATCCAATTTTTTATTTTCATCCAGCTCATATTTTATATTTGTTTCCACCAACTAAAACTAAGTTGCTCAAACTCTTTTTTCTCCACCAACTCAAAGCCTTCAATCTCGACTTTTTCTATTGGCTCACTAGTAATCACACCCAACCTGCCTTCAACATCTCCAATCTTCTCTACAGTATCTTTTTCCGTCATCTGCGCTGTTCCTACATATAGGGGCAATGGTCCTCCTGGTGTATAGATCGGTGCCGGAACACCGTAATACTTACTTTCCCACAAGTGGTGTGCCGCGCCGTTAAAGTTAATCAACATATCCTCCGCCTTAATTTCCTCTCTTATATACCCCGCCATCTGTCTAAAAGGTCTTTTTTTAGGAGTTAGAAACAACTTAGTACTCACCAGACCATAGAACACCACCATCAAAAGCAACACCCATTTAAACTTTTTCTTAGTTCCTAACGCAATCAATACCGCAAACCCAGCCACCACAGACAGTAAGTATCTATCATAAAAAATTGGCGTTACCATATATGACACCACCACAGAAAGTATTATTGGAAATAGGTATATTACTAAAAGCCCTAGCCACTTTTTACCAACTTTTTTCCAATCCTTACCCACCATCAAAAGCAACACGCCACTTCCCATCAACAATCTCTTTTTTTCAACCACTCCTCCGGTTACAAATCTCCACATCAGATCTGCAACCTCCTTTAAACTAGGTGCCGATAACCAGAAACCACTTCCTTGTACTCTGGTAGTTTGTAAATACATCGGATAGACCCAAGGTAGATAAAAGAGAATTATCAACCAAAAAGGCTTCAATTGACTCATCCATTTTTTAGGGCTTTTCCATTCAAAATCACTTAGCAAAAACCACAGACCTTGCCCCGCCAGAGTAAATAGCGCCAGGTGGTGTGTATATAAAGCCATCAAGGTTAATATCACATAACCGGTCCACTTTCTCGTCACAAAAAAGTAAACAGAACCAGTAATCGTAAAGGTAAGCAACGCATACATTCTCCATTCAAAAGCAAAAGGAATTAAAAAAGGACTAAAAGATGCCAACAGACCACCTAATATTGCTATTAGTTTATTTTTCCCAACTTTATATATAGTTTTACCAGCAAAAATACCGACTCCGACCATCAACAATAAAGACAAGCTTCTTAAGGAAGCTTCACTGAATCCAAACACTCTACCCCACGCATAGCCAACCGCATAAAACAAGGGTGGAGCTGTATCTCTCATAACCACTCCAATCATCTCCAAAAAAGGTCTCTGAACAGCCAAAGCCGAGAACCCTTCATCCCCCCACAAGCTTTCTGTCATAAGATTCATATCTTAATCATACCAAAACAATTACCTCCTATCTTCTTAAACTTTTTCCGTCACTCTGTACTCTAAGTACTTCCCTAACATTAATCTAGTATGAGCATCTATTCCAGGTATAGCAGCAAAGAAAAAGCCAACCACTGGTAACAATACAAACTCAAAGGGAGACAAGAATCTTCTCCACCAAGATAGACCTTCCACCTTTGGCCTAGCTTTAAAATCAACCACCATAATCGCCAATAGACTCACCAAACTTAATGTCAATATGGCTGATGCTACTTGAGGCAGAGTTTTCCCAATAACGGTTCTTGAGAATTTATCATTTAACAAAGGTGGTAGTGTAGCTCCTAAAGTAATAATGAACCAGTTTACCGGCCACAACATATGATCTTCCAAGACCTTGAAAACTCTGATCGTCTTATCCCAAAACGGCGCTCTTTTATCCAAGATGTAGTTCTTAATGATATAGACATCGTCACTTGCCCCCCAAGCCCACCGCTTTACTTGTTCATATGTATTCACAAACGTATTCCAGAAGCCAACCGCTTCGGCCGCATCTGCAAAGATAGGTAAAAATATTGGCTCCACCTCTACCTCTCCACCAGTTGCAAAGTAAGTTTTAAAGAAGATTCTATAGTCTTCTGGTATCACATCGCTGTCCCAATACCCCACCTCATCCATTAGTTTGAGACTTAAGGTATAGGTTGAAAAATTTATCAATCTGTCTGGCCTCATTAACATACCCATGTTAATTACACTAGCTATTCTATTGAACACTCTCATTGGCCACGGTATCTTTTCAATATTGTTGTAAAACATTATGGCTCCTTGCCAAATAGTTCTATATTTCCTAGGACTGTCCATAAATTTATACGTCAAAGCCGCCATGTGGTTGGGGTGCAACAACACGTCACAGTCCAAGGAAGAAATGGTCATCTTATCCATATCCCAATCCTTTTCTTTTTTCATCTCCTTTAAAAAGGTTTTTGACCCCCATGCCGCATTCGAAGACTTACCAACCACCTCCCCCATTATGTCAGCTGGGTGATATGAAAAAATTAACTTAGCAAACTTAGTCCCATATTTTTTCTTCAAAGCCTTCATTCTAGATTCATTTATCTCTTTTCCTGCCCTTTCCTCAAATGCTACAACCGGTATTATCTGTTTAGAGCCTAAGGTCTGGCTAGCCAAAGCTTTCAGAGTTCTCTCCAATGTACTCAGCGGTTCCTTGTATGTAGGGATGACTATAACGTGGTACACCGTTTTCCAATCTTTGAAACCCTTCACATCACTCATCCAGCTATATCTTTTGTTAGCCTCAATTCTAAAATGGGACATCAAAGCAAAGACGGCCATAGTTACAGATCTATACAACCAATAGATATCAAAGATAATAATAAAATATGCCAACCCCAAAGGCCACAAAAAAGATCCCCACACCGGAAGTGAAATCAAGGTCCAACTAACCAATCCTGGCAGTATTTCCAAAGCTCTGTGGCTTTTATTTGGATATCTTTTTATTAGTTTTCTAAGCAATACAAACATAAACTATTTTTTGTTGTTTGATTAATTAAAGTGTCAAAGCTTAACCCTAAGGTGTTAGCCATGAACTCAGCCGTTATTTTAACATTTTTAGGCTCATTTAGCTTGCCTCGTAAGGGTTCAGGAGGCAAATATGGAGCATCTGTTTCCAAAAGTAGTTTATTTAAAGGTACCTTCTTTAACAAACTTCTAAGCAAATCATTCCCCTTATACGTTATATTCCCACAAAAACTAACATAAAATCCTTTATTTAACACATACTCTAAAAATTTTTCATCCCCACTCCAACAGTGAAACTGTCCTCTAGGCAACTCTTCCATAGAATCAAACACCTCTACCATTTCTTCCTCAGCTTCTCTGTTATGTATCATCGCCGGTAAATCAAGCTCCATAGCCAAGTTAAGCTGAGCCTTAAAAAGATCAATCTGGTCTTTTTTTGTTACTTTCTCCTTATCATAATAAAAATCCAAACCAATCTCTCCAATACCCACCACTTTTTTTGATGACCTCACAACTTCTCTAAATATTTCAACATCTAGTACCTCGTCTACATGTTCAGGGTGAACTCCTATCAAAGAATAGACATCTTTAAAATCTCCAGCTATCTTCACCGTCTTCTTGGCATCCTTCAAATTAGTACTTGGCACAATAATTTTTTTAACTCCTTCAGCATTAGCTCTTTCAACAACTCCAGCAAGATCGTTATCAAACTTCTTATCCGTTAAATGACAGTGCGTATCAATAAGCATGATGTTAGTATAATGGAAGCCATGTCTAAAAAAACAATTCTAATCACCGGTGTATCCTCAGGCTTTGGTTTCCATACAGCCAAACTCCTATCTCTAGCTGGTTACCAAGTTTACGGTACCGTGCGAAAAAAAGAAGATCTCAAAGTATTTTCTAAAGTACCAAAGAGCTTAAGGCCAAAGACACTTCTTTTAGACGTTACCTGGTCTCAAGAAAAAATTATTCAAACAGTAAACAAAATTATCAACAAAACTAAAAAAATTGACTGCCTAATAAACAACGCTGGCTATGGTCATATGGGTTGTATCGGTAGTTTCACAATAGAAGAAGTCAGACAACAATTCGACGTCAACTTGTTTGGGGCATTTAAAATGATTTTTGCTGTTCTTCCTCAAATGAGAAAACAACAGCAAGGCTTAATAATAAATGTTAGTAGTATCTCAGGTTTTGTTACCACCGCATTCTACGGCATCTATTCCTCATCAAAGTTTGCTCTAGAAGCCTTAACTCAATCACTGCGGGTAGAGGAATCAATCTTTAATATAAATGCAGTTTCCGTAAACCCAGGCTCATTCAAAACCAGCTTCTGGGACAACACCCGCTATCCAAGTTGCAAACACCTAAGCCCAAAATCAAAGCTTAGAAGTCTAAACAATAAAGTAAAAGAAATAATCTCCAAATTCAAACGCCACCAGGGTCCAGAAAAAGTTGCTCTACGAATAAAAAAAGTAATAGAAACAAAAAACCCCAAAAGAAATTATCTAGTGGGTTACGACGCCGTACTTCTCTACACAATCCACAGAATACTGCCAACCAGAATTCAAGATTGGCTAGTCAAAAAGTTTGTCAAACGCTTGGCTTAAGTCTCTCAAACAAATTCTCACCTCTCACAATCTTTCTCCCTCCAAACATTCCTCCTACCTTCTCAGCCGTTTCTGGTAAAAATGGTTGTAAGTCAACTCCAATCTGCCTAATTGTATTCACCAGACTAACCAACACTTCTTTTTTTTCTTCTCCCTCAAGATTCCAAACCTCCCTTTCGTTAATTAGCTTATCTGCTTTTTTAATCCTGTTCCAAATCAACCCTAATGCTTTGTCAAACTCAAACTTCTCTAGTTTTTCACTTATGCCTTTCGTCATCCGGACCTCCAAGCCGGGATCCATCTCCAGCCTTACCTTCTCAGCCATCGCCGTCACTCTTGCAGTTAAATTCCCTAACCCATTTACCAAGTCACTGGTGTATGTTTCTTCAAACCTCTCTTTTGTAAAGTCACTGTCTTCAAATGGAGATATCTTTGAAAACAGGAAATATCGTAAAGCATCACTGCCATACTTTTCAGTATACTCAATCGGATTCACCACATTTCCTATCGATTTGCTCATTTTTTGTCCATTAGAAGTAATAAATCCATTGATTAGAATTTGCTTAGAAGTTGGCAGCTCAGCCGCCATCAGCATTGCCTGCCACATAGCTGATTGTTGACGCAAATTATCTTTACCAGCAATCTGCACCCCCGGCCACCATTTGAGAAACGACTCTTTGTTTTCAGGCCACCCCAACGCAGAGATATAGTTAACCAAGGCATCAAACCATACATACATGACTTGTGTTTCATCTCCCGGTACCGGCACTCCCCAAGGCATTTTTTCTTTTAATCTAGAGATGCTAAAGTCCCTTAATCCTGATTCTACAAACTTCGTAATTTCTTTTTGTCTATTTGCTGGTACTACAAAACTTGAATTGTCTTTGTATAGCTCCAGCAACTTTTCCTCAAAAGCAGAGAACTTAAAGAAGTAGTTTTCCTCCTCTATGGTCTCTAATTCCTTGCCTGGGTGATCAGAGCAGAAACCATCTACCAAATCAGAATCTTGCTTCTCAAGCTCACACCCAACACAGTACTTAATTTTATAGTTCTTCTTATATATAAACCCATTATCAGAAACAATCTTCCAAAACTCCTGAGCCGCTTTTACATGGTGCTCATCAGTCGTTCTTACAAAACTGTTGTAAGAAAGATTTAGCGACTCCTTTAATTCGTTAAATCTAGCCGCATATTCATCTACATAATCTTGAGGCTCCTTATCTTCTTCTACAGCTCTTTGATAAATCTTCTGCCCATGTTCATCTGTACCAGTATTAAAGAACACATCTTCTCCTATTAGCTTATGATATCTAGCTAAGCAATCGGCCCTAACTATCTCCATAGCAAATCCTACGTGAGGATCCGAGTTAACATATGGCAATGTGGTTGTGATATAAAAACTCTTCTTACTCATCCCTCCATTATACTGGCAAAATCTTTCTTATACCCCTTACAATCTTTCCACTAGTTTCCTTTGCCCACTCATCCGCCTTTATCCTTTTTATCATCTCTTGCAAACCAGGATTGCTTAGATTTTCAGCCATAGTGGCAATTGTCGCAGAACTTACCCTTAGATGATTCTTGATATCCTCATAGCTCCTCTTCTTGTCTAAATACATGGCAATTCCCAGTCTTTTTAAGACTACCGCTCTCTCTGTTTCAGTCAATAGTTCCTGCAGGACCATCTCTATCTCATCAGGAGACTTCATCTCGGCCAACAATCCTAAAAACATCCTCTTCAACTGAAGATTAAGGTTAGAGTTAATTTTCTTCTTTGATAGCTGCATGCTTTTCTACGCTTTTATTATTTAAAGATATATATATCTCAACACTACCAGCTAAGCCAAACAATAGCAATAGATTTAAATAGTTCCCAAGCCCCCAAACTCTCAAAAAAAGAAACACTAACAAAACACTAGACCACAACCAAGCTCTTTTACTCGACAAGGTGAGTATATTTAACAACAAGAACAAACCAACATATATTAAACCCCCAGGTAGTAAGTAGCTTCCTCTCAAACCTAAATCCTTCAGGTTTTCGGGGTCTACGAACACAAACATAAAGCCAATTAGAATCCACACCAAAAAAGTTATCAGAACCAACCATCCATGACGTTTCACAACTACGTCTCTTCTTCTCTTATGCATATATAATGATTATATGTCTTCTGATACATATCTTATACTAGCTACTCTAATACTTGGTCTCACCTTTATATACATTCTCCTAAACAAAAAAATAAACCAACCTAAAGACGATCACGCCATTACCGAATGGCTAAAAAGTATCCAACATTCCCTGGTAAGTTCCAATCAAAACATCACCAGTACCCTACAAAGAAGTTATGGTGATCTCCACTCTCGTCTAGATACCGCTTCGAAAGTAATTGGAGAACTAAAAAAAGAAGCTGGTACCTTCTCAGAGATTGGTCGTTCCATGCAAGATCTTCAAAAGTTTCTCCAAAGCCCTAAGTTAAGAGGCAACATAGGCGAGGAAGTCTTAAAAGATCTCATATCTCAAATGTTTCCCAAGAACTCCTTCCACCTCCAGTTTGGCTTCAAGAGCGGAGCCAAAGTTGACGCCGCCATAAAAACCGGTGCTGGCATCCTACCCATAGACTCCAAATTTCCCATGGAGAACTTTCAAAAAATGATCAAGGCTAAAGACAAAAAAGAAAGAAAAACTCACAAACAGGCTCTACTAAGAGATGTAAAAAAACACGTAAAAGATATTTCAGGAAAATACATCCTACCAGAAGAAGACACTCTAGACTTTGCCTTAATGTACATCCCTTCAGAAGCCGTCTACTACGAAATAGTTAACATGACAGAGCTAATAAACTACGCTAGAGAAAAAAGAGTCTACCCTGTCTCTCCCACCACTCTTTATTCACATCTTCAAACAATCCTCCTATCCTTCGAAGGTCAAAAAATCGAGAGCCGCTCTAAACAAGTATTTGCTATCTTAAGAGGGGTCCAAAAAGACTACTCCAAACTAGAAGACAATCTAGGTGTCCTAAACCGTCACCTTACCAACGCCTTTAATCAAATGAGTAACGCCACCACCTCACTTACCTCATTGGGTCAAAAAATCTCCTCAACCCAAACCCTTGGTTCTGGTAAGAAAAACCAATAAAAAAGCGAGATCATTATGATTTCTCTTTTTATAATAATCCAGTTATTATGTATATACTGTCTTCATGTCGACCTTCAGCCTTGAGTATTCCAAACTAAATAAAAATCAAAAAGTGGCTGTTGACTCAATAAACGGCCCCAATATGGTCATGGCCGGCCCTGGCACAGGTAAAACTCAAGTTCTAACCTTAAGAATAGCCAACATTTTGCATAAAACAGACACCCTCCCAAGTAGCATACTTGCTCTAACCTTCACCGATGCTGCCGCAAACGAAATGAGAGCTCGTTTAATAAAACTCATCGGCCAACCAGCCTACTCCGTCCAAATCTCCACCTTTCATGCATTTTGCCAATCGGTCATCTTGGAAAACCCAGACCTATTCATAATTTCAGAAGAGACTCAACATCTACAAGATTTAGATCGCACCAAGATATTACAAAAAATAATAAACGGGAACGAATTCGAATATCTTAAACCACTAAACGCTCCATACTACTACGTTCTAAGTATCATAGAAAACATTAAAACTTTAAAAAGAGAAGGTGTCAATCCAAAAGAGCTAAAACAATCTCTAAAAGAACAAAAACAAATCTTAAAAGACAGTGCCAAAGACCTTTCGAAAACCGTCCTCAACCAAAAAGAAAAAGACCTTTCAAAAAATCTTGAGCTGCAAAAAGTTTACTCCCTTTACCAACAAGCGCTAATAAAAAAAGGCAGATTCGACTTCGAGGACATGATCAACTGGGTCGTAGACAAATTCGAAGAAGATCCCAACCTTCTGCTCTCTTACCAAGAAAAAATAAACTTCATTTTAGTTGACGAATACCAAGACACCAACTCTGCCCAAAATCAACTAGTCTTCAACCTAAGCAAGTTCTGGAAAGAATCAGCCAACCTCTTCGTAGTAGGTGATCCAAACCAATCAATCTTCAGATTTCAAGGAGCTTCTCAAGAGAACACCAAAGAGTTTGTTGCCCGCTTCCCAAATAGTACTTTAATAAACCTAAATCAAAACTACCGCTCCCATCAAAATACTCTCGACGCATCCCACAGTGTAATAAAGAATAACTCTCCTAAAGCCATCAAGTTAAAAAGCCAGTTCGCAAAATCAGGTAAACCAGTCGCTATCGCCCAGTTCACCCACTCAATATTTGAAGACTACTATCTGGCCCAAAAGATAAAAGATCAAATAAAAGATGGCACAAAACCTCAAGACTTTGCCATTATAGTACGTCACAACAAAGATCTTACCGACATCTCACAAACCCTAAAAAAATTCAACCTACCATTTACAGTAAAAGGAACAAAAGACCTCTTAGAGCAACCTTTGATAAAACAGTTGGTAACTTTTTTAACTGTTATTAACGACTCTCCTCACGAACACCTAGATAATGAAATATTTACTCTTCTTAACTTTAACTTTTTTGATATAGAACCATTAGACATCCTTAAAACTTCCCATAAAGCCACCAATAACAACACTCATATCGCTGACCTAGTCTTTTCGGGTAAACAAAAAGTTCCGGTTACCATAAAAACATTTTTCAAAAACTTAATTAAATGGCAAAGACAATCTGCCAATCTCACCCTGCCAGAATTCTTCGAAAAGCTAATTCAAGAATCAGGTATCTTGGATCACTTGCTCAGTCAAAAATCCAAAGCAGACGAGCTTCACCAACTAAATTTATTTTTTACCCAAATAAAAAACATGGCCTTTCAAGACAAGGACCTAAATCTATCAATGTTCTTAAAGAACTTAAAGGCTCTAAGAGAGCAAAAAATCAAACTTCCTATCACCTCTCCTCTTACCCTTCAAAACTCCATTACTCTAACCACCATTCATAAAGCTAAAGGACTAGAGTGGGATCACGTTCATCTCTATCGTTGTGTAGATGGTAAATGGGGCAACTTAAAGGTTCGTCGTTTAATAAAGCTTCCTGAAAACCTCTTAGAGTTTGATACCAACCAAGATCCTCAAAGAGAGGAAAGGCGCTTGTTCTACGTTGCCTTAACCAGAGCCAAGGAAACTCTTACTATTACTTCTGCCAATCAATACACTACCGACTACGGAACACAAAACACCCTTCCTTCATCCTTCATAAGCGAAATACCTGTCAATCTAACCAATAAAATCAAGACAACCAACATAGAAGCCAAACATAAAGAAGTAACCAAAAAGCTACTCACACCACCAGTCAATAGCCAAATCTCCACCAAAGAAAAAGAATACCTAAAAAAGTTAGTCAAGGATCTAAGGCTTTCAGTTACTGCCCTCACCACCTTTATAGACTGTAACTACAAATTTAAACTCAACAATCTATACAGACTACCAAAAGCCAAAGAAGCATATCTCGTCTTTGGTACGGCTATCCATAAAGCCTTAGAAAAGTTTCACCAAGAATATATAGATACTAATAAAATGCCAGTCTTGAAATCCTTACTACTTCATTTCGAAAATGCCTTAAGTAGCGAAACCCTAACCCCAGAAGATCGCTCTACTCGCTTAAAACACGGCCTAAAAGTATTAAAAGCTTACTACTCACTCCACAAAGAAAACCTACAAAAAGCTCTCACCTTAGAAAAGTATTTAGGCTATTCCCCAAGCTCCAACTGCAGAATAGACAACACTCCTTTGATAGGTAAAATAGACAAGATCGACCTAATAGACAAAGACAATAAACAAGCCAAGATAACAGACTACAAAACCGGTAAACCAAAAACTAAGGGAGAAATAGAGGGTACTACTCAAAATTCCACAGGTTATCTAAAACGCCAACTTGTCTTCTACGCCCTCTTGGCTAAACTAGACAAAAACTTCCCCTTAAAGGTTACCGAGTTCGAATTAGACTTCGTAGAACAACCACTCTTGAATAACAAATCAGGCCAAATGATCTTTCAGGTTTCAGAAAAAGAAATCAGTGATCTAAAACAAGAGATCAAAACCACCTTAAAAAAAATCAAAAACTTAAAATTCCCAAGAACCAAAGACACCAAAAACTGCCAACGCTGTGAATTTAAAGACCATTGCTGGCCCACCGGTATTCCTAGAACCACCTAACAAACGACCCAGGATAACTAACCATCTCCCCTCCAAACTTATTCTTAAACTCACTAAAACCTGCCCATTTTTTCATTGGCCATCGTTTATCCAACACTCCTTCAAAATCAAAATACCTAAACCCCTCTCTTTTACTTTTTAGCATTACCTCCCAAACTAATTTGTAATGGGTTCCGGTATCTCTTCCTCTCTTTGACGTAAACGTTTGAAAATAATTAACCGCATCTTTAGAGTTCAAAAGTAATACCCCAGACACAATCTCACTATTATCCTCACTAACCCACAAACTGGCCTTCTTGGGAAAAGCATCAAGAAGTTTACTAAACCTCTCCTCATTCATTATCCATGTCTTGCTGGATTCTTTCCAAGCTTTATAAAACCTATCTCTGTCATCCCGACCGAGTCTTCGAGTGGAGGGATCCCTGTGGCTAGTAGATTTGCAGTTGAAAGGGATCCCTCTATTCCGTTCTCGATAAGAATCGAGACTCCAATCGGGATGACAAGAAGAAGAGTTTAGTTTCTTTAGTATCCGCTTGGCATTTGTAGACAAGTCATTCCACAACTCCTTCTCACTTTTTCTCAAATCAACCAACACCGTCTTGGTCGGCAAGAACGGACTCTTGTTTACTCTCCACCCTTCAACCATTTCTTCCATCGGCTCGGCTACAACATACACCACCCAGTATTTCTTTCTGATCTCCTTAAGCGCTTTAAAGTTTAACTTTCCAGAAAACCTTTGAATCTTCATCATCGAAAAAGGACTCAAAGGAATTCTCTTGATAAACACATACACCCTGCCCATTTTTTTCACTATCCAACCAGAGCTTCTTAAATATCCTGCCCACTCCTTGGTCTGCCTTATGTCCTCCATTTCTTTATATTCCTAAGTACCACCCACCTTACTTCTTCCCCAACTCTATAAAACCAATACAAGATAGGGTTAACCACCAAGTCCCAACTCCCCACAAACTCTACAAGTTCTCCTCCATAACCTTCCTTAAATTTATGAAACCCATACCAAGGGTCTTTTCTGTCAGGATCACTCCCCAAAGAACCCCACATATCAAATACCTTCAATTTTCTCCTCTTACCAAACTTAATCACTTCCCAAGCCAACAAATTATTAGCCATTAACTCACGCTTATTCCTACTAGAAGCACCATAAGGATAGTAAAGCACTCCATTCAATACAAACACAATCCAACAAGACAAAGTATCTCCTTCATGAACAGCCTTGAACAAGTGCGCTTGTCCGGTCTTTTTCATCTCATTCCACATCTTTAAGTGATACGCTTTATCATGAGCAAAAAATGCTTGTCTGTTAGTCGTCTCCTCCATTAATTTCCAGTACTCATTAAATCCTTTTTCACTCGAATCTTCTACCACCTTCACTCCTTTCTTTTCAGCCAATCTAACATTGTATCTTGTTTTAGATTTCATCCCAGCAAGCAATTCCTCCTCACTTTTTGTAAGATCCAGCCAAAAAGTATTTTTAGTAAATAACGATCTCCCTCTTACCAATCCCAAATTTTCAACTAATCCCGGCTTTTCCCTTACATTAGGCTCGAACTTAATCATTAATACCTTACGCTTCCTAGCTTCCGCTTTTAAACTTTCCAATACCTTTTTACTAGGCAAAGGCGACTTGGGGCAATACCCAATCTTCCAAGGGGACTTTGGTATCTTATGAAAAGTAATCTGGTATCCACTCTTCAACTTTCCTTCTTTGTATTCCCCAAATCTAACTACCCCAACTCTCTCTGACTCTCTTAAAGCTCCCCATGCCCAGCTTTGCAGTGGATGAGTGGCTAGTCTGTCAAATTGTTTTCTAGACGCTTCTTTAATTTCTCGAATCATAGCTCTATTTTACCAGCTGTCTATCTCACTAAAGTCATCTGCACTTTCCTTCTCCACTTCCCAGTCTTGTACGATCTTTCGTCCAATCGTTTTAGTTTGTCTTGTTTCTAGACTTATATTCACCTCTCTAAAGACCAATCGCTGGGGAATCTCACTTAAAAACCTAGACGGCGTTTGGCTGGTTCTCCCACCATACAAATATCTAGAGTTAACGGAACTTAAAAACAGCTTTCGTCTAGCTCTAGTTATCGCTACATACAAAAGTCTTCTCTCCTCTTCCAAAGAATCCTTCTCCAACAAACTCCTAGAGTGGGGAAGCAGTCCTTCTTCCAAACCCACAACAAACACATTATCAAACTCCAGTCCCTTAGCAGAATGTATGGTCATCAAAGTAATCTGTGCTTCCTTAGGTTGAAGTTGGTCAGCCAAGTCCTCAGCTTGAATCAAAGCCACACTTTCCAAGAACCTCTCTAGTTTCGGAAACTCCCCTGCCACCACCGTCAACTCGTTTATATTTTCCAACCTGCTCATATCCTCCTCGCTCTTTTTATCAAATTTCTCTAAGTACCCAGTCACCTCCAATACTCTATCAATCAAATCTCCAGTAGACATTTCTTGAACCGTCGCTTCCTCAAGCCACCCTTCAAATTTTGTCCTTCTTCTTTTCCCAAGCTTTTCAATTCGATCCCAACTAATCATATCTTCCTTGTTTGCGATAACCTTTAGATAAGCTAACAAATCCTTGATCTCTTTTCGCTCATAAAATCTAACACCACCCACCAGTCTATAAGTAATTCCTGCCCTGATTAATTCCTCCTCCAAGATTCTAGATTGTGCATTTGTTCTATATAAAACAGCTACCCCTTCACCTCTCTCAATCGGCCTCATACTATTTTCAATTACAAACTTAGCCTCAGAGCGACCATCCGATCCTTCAAACATCTGGATTTTTTCTCCTCCATTCTCACGAGTATTAAGTTTTAGGACCGGGTGACCAGTATTATTACCAATCACTTCATGGGCCGCATCTAAAATATTCTGGGTACTTCTGTAATTTTCAACCAGCTCCACAATTCTTAAGTCATCAAAATACTTTTTTAATAACCTTAAGTTTCTAAAGTCCGCTCCTCTAAAAGAATATATAGCCTGGGAAGCATCTCCAACTACCATCAACCGACTTGGTATTTTAACCAAAAGCCTAGTCAACTCAAACTGTGCCTTATTTGTATCCTGATACTCATCTACCAATATCCAATCATATCTTCCATGAATTTTGTTTCTTATCTCCTCAACCTTCAAAAGTTTCACGCACTTAAGTAGAAGATCATCAAAATCCAGCGCATTAAACTTGTTCAACAGTCTTTGATACTCACTCCATACAGAAACAGCAGTTTTTTTATAATTCTCATTTGCTAAGTAGCCAGCATCTTTAATACTCACCAAATTGTTTTTGTACTTAGAAACTATCGCTAAAAACATTCTTATCTTCTTTGGAGTATTTTCCTGCTCTAAGTTTTCCAAAGCTTTTTTCATCACCTGTCTCTGATCAGCCGAATCATAAATAACAAAACCCGGGGCAATTCCAATACTCCCTCCATACATCCTCAACAACCGAACACAGAATCCATGGAAAGTTCCAGCAAATCCAAGACTCAAGCTTAACCCCTGGGGTTGTGTTACGCCTGTGGCGAACCCCAGGGGTTTTTCGCTCAACAACTCTTTTACCCTTCCAGACATCTCGGAAGCCGCCTTATTTGTAAAGGTTAAAAGTACTATCTTTGAAGGATCAACCCCTTTTTCCTTAATAAGCCAATAAGCCCGATAGGTTAGTACCCTAGTTTTCCCTGAACCAGCTCCTGCCAAGACCAACAAAGGTTCTCCTTCATGGGTCACGGCCGCTAGCTGTTCCTTGTTTAGTTCTTGTTTCCAGCCACCTTTCACTCTACATACTATACTCTAAATAAAAGGGTAAAATATCTCTTACCATGACCTATTTAATTGCCAACTGGAAAAGTCACCACACCAACACTCAATCTCTAGCTTGGTTAAACGAAATAGAAAAACACCTAAAAAACCCTTCACCCAACCTAAAGGTTGTTATCTGCCTTCCTTTCACAGACATACCTGAGTTCAATAGACATCTCAACTTCTCAAAAATATCCCTTTTTGTTGGCGCCCAAACAGTTAGCTCACATCCAGCCGGCAAACACACTGGAGACATAACCGCCGAGATGCTTTCTGAATTAGTTACCTATTGCCTGGTTGGACATTCAGAAAGAAGATCTTCCTTCAATGAAACCAGCCAAGATGTAGCCAAACAAACCTCAAGTCTCCTAAAATATAACATCACCCCAATCATCTGCTTAGATGACCCCTATCTTGAAGAACAAATAAAGAAACTATATGAAGCAAACATCAACTTATCAGGCTGCATCTTTGCCTACGAACCAGTGTCAGCCATTGGAAGCGGTAAACCAGAGTCACCCGAAATCGCTGGAAAAGTTATCGGTAAAATTGCCTTGCTTACTAATGAAGACAGCCCCATTCTCTACGGTGGTTCAGTCTCACCAGAAAACGCACTCTCCTTTATAAAAATCCCTAAGATAAGTGGAGTATTAGTAGGTACCAGCAGTCTAGACCCAACCATCTTTGGTAAACTAATAAAAAACCTTTAAATGAAATTTAAAAATATCCGCCTTGGCAGGATCAAAATTGCTATTATCCATTTCACCCAGTCAAACATCAAGTTAATTACCTTAATATTACTTGCATTTGTACTTTCAGTGGGTTTGTTAAAACTAAACACTTTCTTCAAAAAACTAAACATTGTTCCTCAACACGCCATTGATCTTTTTCAAGATCCAATGGATCATCTTGATCACTCCAACGGTCGTACCAACTTACTGTTACTTGGCACCAAGGGAGAGAATGAAGTTGATGTTCCAGATTTAGCAGACACCATTATCCTAGTTTCCTATTACCATCCAACCAAACAAACAACCATAATATCAATCCCCAGAGATCTATGGGTAGATTCTCTAAAAACAAAAATAAATGCCGTCTACCACTACGGGCAACAAAGAGAACCACCAGCTGGTCTAAACTTGATCCAGGCTTCTATTCAAGAGACCTTAGGTTTACCTATCCACTACACAGGAGTAGTCAACTTCGATAGCTTTGTGGAAGCCATTGATCTTTTAGGCGGTGTAGAGCTTGATGTAGAGAGATCTTTTACAGACAATCTTTTCCCAATTCCAGGCAAAGAAAACTCCTACCCATTAGAAAGCCGCTACGAAACAATTACCTTCGAAAAAGGCCTTCAAACAATGAATGGAGAAACTGCTCTCAAGTTTGTTCGTTCTCGTCATGCAGAAGGGGAGGAAGGCACAGATTTTTCAAGAAACAACAGACAACAACTCCTCTTAAAAGCTCTGCGGCAAAAGCTCATCTCTACCGACACCTTATTTAACGAGTCTATTCGCGAAAGACTACTAAGCATTGTTCAAGAGAATTTAGTTACAAACATAGCCACTGACGACTATCCTTCTCTCATCCATCTGCTAATTAGCTCCAGAAACAATCCTTTAAAATCAATTAGACTTTCAGCCGAGAGCCAAGATGACCAGATTGCTATTCTAGAAAATCCTCCTCGCTACCTTTATCAAAACCAATGGGTCTTAATAGCCAAAGACAATAATTGGGCAGCCTTGAAACAATACATTCAAAACCAGCTAGGGGTCCAACCCTAAAAGGAGCCACGCCCGATATCGGCGGGGCGGGCCCTCTCGGTCACTGGACCGAAGGAGGGTTGCACCCCAATAAACTAATCTATCTTTATCAAGTAACTTTCTCCTCCATTCCACACCACCTTGCCAACAGTCAAAATCTTACTCTCATTCACTTTATATTTCTCTCTCTCATCAGGTCCCACAACCACCCAACCAACGTCAAACTCTTCCAACACCTTCTTATCTCCTTTCTCATAAAAATCTCTCACCTTTTTTTCTCTTTCACCTACCACCTCATACCCTCCTCGCCAAAGCCATTCATGCACTCTCCATCCAACCACCGTTGGCACTCCAGAAAAAGCCGATGTTTTGTTTAACTTACTATAACTATCTCCCACCGCCTCCACCATATTCTTACCATCTCTATTATTTGACAAATACTCAATCACTCCCCATCCATCACTATCTTTCTTTAACCACATCAAACCATCCAACCTCTTATATTCCTTAAATCCTCCATAGTAAGAACTAAAAGCCTGTATCGGAAACAACATAAAACCAACCCAAACAGTCAGTATAAATACTAACAACAATTTTCTAAAAGGGTTCAACCCTTGCAGGAGGAGCCTAGGGCTACGGGCCCGCGAGCGAAGTAAGCGGAGGGTTGAACCCTGGCAGGAACTCACTAACTTTCCCACCAACCATCCAAACAACAGACTCATCATGATAAACGCCTGGTAGGTAAGTTTAAACATGGTATTAGCTCTTTGATGTGATGGGTATATATCCTTCACATAAACAATCTCAGGAACTGCAAGTAGTAATAGGGCAGTCACTCCCATTACCGTCACCAAAGGGTCCGACCCTTGCAGGAGGAGCCAAGGGCGACGGGCCCGCGAGCGAAGTAAGCGGAGGGTTGAACCCTGGCTGATAATAATTGCCATCAAGGTTACCATTACATGACCTCCCCACAAAATTACTATCTGCCACCATGCTGATCTCTCACTCACCCACCCAATCCCATCTGAAAACGAGTCAAAATTTAAAAGCCAAGGCGTAGTTATTACCATAGAAGCTACTCCAATCATCCCCACAGAAATCATTAACTTTCCAATAGTGATTTTTCCATACATCAACACCAACAAACCAAAAACCAAAAGCATTAAACCATAAATCACACTGTCCCAAGTATTAGTCATTGCCATTACTCCCATAAGTACTCCCAAAAGAGTAATTCCCCGAAAATCCATTTTAGGCAACCTCTTCCAAACAGCTATCAACACCAACATAAACGCCAAGACAACAGGCAGCCCCAAGACATGTGCATGTAGATCACTTACCACAAAGCTGTAGCCCGGAAACTCATGGATTGTGTTCTCAATAAACCGGGTTGCATTCGCATACCAATAGCCCCCAAATCCTCTATTCTTTATCAAATACCACCAAATATGGCTGTTACCTCCTAAACAAGTTAACAATGCTCCAACAACTCCCCCAAACATCCCACCTCCCAGACTCAACACAATCGAGAATGATAGGGCTAAGCTACTACCTAAAATCCACGCTAATATCAGGTTGTATCCAACTCCTAAGCCCACCCCCCAAACCCTAACCAATATACTCGCCATAAAATGTCCAAAAGAGTAGTAATTAATAGTTTTCCCAGCCAACCACATATCATTTACCGGTAAATTACTTGAAACCAAGTACTGCTTTATAAATCCATAATCCATGAACTTCTCCAATCCCAAAATATCACCCTGGTATCCCCTAACCAACGAAAGACTAAACAGTCCAAACAAAAACAAACCTTCTTCCATCAAAATCATCCTTAGGGGTCCGACCCTAAAAGGAGCGGTTTCAACCGCGGGCCCTTTCGGTCGTCGGGCCGAAAGAGGGTCGTACCCCTGCAATGATCGCAGTCCCAAAAGTACCAAAGTAAGTATCACTATTACTAAACCCAAATCCGTATTTACAGGCCAGACATGTCCCAAAAACCAAACAGGTATGCTAATAGCCAAAAGACCCAACACTCTCCCCAAAGCCCATCCTCCATCTGCCAGCCCCTTAAACCATCTACTCACCCACGGCCAAACCAATAGCTGCAGGCCTAAAGAAATTATATATAC
>FLOH01000882.1_pt1 | contig 52696 bp, 55 predicted proteins | sample 756751 | NCBI WGS metagenome assembly FLOH01 (sample SAMEA4026879, study PRJEB14308) | marine metagenome | biome: coastal water; material: water | depth 74 m | reverse complement strand
GAGCAACTGCACATGACCTCCTACACCCTGTGCCGTAAATTAAAAGCCGAAGGCAGCGCCTATCAGAAAATTAAAGATAACCTGCGCCGCGATCAGGCCGTGGTAATGCTGACCCGGCAAAACCTCAGTATTGCTGAAATATCCAGCCAGCTTGGTTTTGCCGAACCGGGAGCGTTTTCACGCGCGTTTAAAGGCTGGACCGGGGTAAGCCCGCTGGCATACCGGCAGCAGGATCAATAAAGGAGCCGCTGCGCGAGGTAGCTTTTGTTATTGAATAAAAGCCAATGCGGGGCTGCCTGACCGCCATGCATGGCGAAATGCCGATTGTGCAGGAGCACACAATCGGCCCTGCGCCCCATGCAAGGAGAGGTATCTCCTTCCGATCCTCTCTTGCGGCTGTCTGGTGCTGTTCATCCAGACGCAACGCCCGATATAACACCAAACATCGCACTGTGGGAGCGGATCTTATCCGCGACGGAAGCAGCCCTACATTCACTCTCATATGCAGAGTGGGCACTGCCCGCCAAAAGGCCTGAACAGAAGACCGCTGAATAGTGACTTTTTGTAGGTATCTGCAATTTACCCACAAAGCTTCTGATGTAAAGAAATAGTGGAAATATATACAGTATACTTCCGAGTTATACGCAAATCAGGCACATTTTACATTCGTGCTTGCTCGTTTTTCCAGAGGGTAGTAACTTAAACGTCAAATGAATCAACAGTTTGCAAACATGGTTTGTAATCTGGCTAGTTAATACAGCTGCCTTCTTAACCTGAATTAACAGGCGTGCGCGTTTTTCTGGAAGGGACTTTTGAGTTATGGAAGATTTCTCAGCTTGGTCAATGAGTTACGCCGACGCTCCCGAAAGAGTCACCTGGGATAAATGCGCATGCACACTAATATACTGTTAGGTGTTTAACGTGCAGTTTAATTGAGGAGCAAAATGGAACTAGCTGGAAAACTTAATCCTAATACTGAGAGAACAGTGTGTCAGAAAATGACAATACTGTACCATCAATTAAACCGTGCTACTGACCCATCTGAAATAGATAGGTTACGCGAAGCCCTAGCCGAACATCATGGTACCTTGCGTGCCCATAATACTGCTATAGGCAGAAATTCAGAAGCAGATCGTCATGCTAGAGAGGAGTTAAAGTACCTCAATGCACGAAGTCCATTTGCTATTAGTCGTTTATTTGAAAGGCCATGACTATTTCGCAGATAGAACATCAGCTGAACAAACATAACAAACAAAGGCAGTGGATAAACCGCTGCGTTGGACGTTATACATCAGGAATGATCGATGGAATACCATATAGAGCATAAGAGGGAGCTAACAGAGGAGGAGAAAACAATCCTTCGTCGAGTGCTTTCAAGTCCTTCACATGGCTCTTATGCAAGTCAAATCGATTCACTGGTAATAGTGGCTCGCTGCGGCTGCGGCAAGTGTCCCACGATTCTTTTTGGTCAGAAATTTGAGGATATTCCAGTTCCAGATGGTAAAGATATTGCCCAATATCAAGGCATAAATTCAGATGGTGAAGTCGTAGGTGTAACAGTCATGGCCTTGGCAGGCAAGCTAACTGAGCTGGAGGCGTCATCTTTTTCAGGCGGAGATATCAATTCATGGCCTCCAGTTAAAGATCTGGTAGCAGTAAATGTATAAAAATTGCTCCGGCCCAAAGCGCGACTTCTACCAGAACTCGATTCGTTCACCCATACTCGTGGCATGATAAGGTAACTTATGAACTTTGACCAATTGCCACTCCATGATGCTCCCTTGTATTCGATAGCTTACACATGGCAAGAACATTCATTACGTATTGAGCTGGCGGCATTTATAAACAACCAACAAAGAGCCATTCCTTATATATTGCAATTTAATGGAGTTAAAGGGTTTGAATTATCCCATGAAGAACCTTGGGGACCATCAGATTTTATCAATGAAGTTGAATGTAACAATGGAGAATATAAAATTAAAATGCAAAGCGGTGACATTTTATTGATAAAAGCTGATAGCTATGACTTTAATCCGGTTCAACAATAGCAAGCGTCAACGTAGACTGCCTACTGCAAGTTTTCCTACTGGCAATAACTCCAGCATTTTTTCTGCGAAGAAATCTCTGCATTCACCTGCCGTTTACTCAGGTTTTACGGGTCCCCTCCCTACCCCTACGACCACTCCCGCCATAACAGCGGCTTTGTATTTTTAAGGCCTACTCCCCTCGCCGGTATCTGTGTATAAAAGCGGCATCAGAATTAAGAGTACGATTCTGCCTGCATAATTTTAGGCAGGAGATCCCCGGAAAATATCATCGATACGGAGATCGCATGACCAGACTACTGATTTTAGCAACCTGAGTCCTGCAGTTATCCGCCTGCTCTCAGATTGAAATACAGACCGCAGATACTGAGGCTGATGCACAGGTACAGAGTATTCCTGCTTACAGGACTTCGATAGCCACCAACAATACAGAGAGAGGCTACGCCTTTTGTCAGGCCACGCTGTTTCAGTGCATTAATCAGGGTAACTACGATACGTGAACCGGAAAAACCAATCGGGTGGCCAAGTGCACAGGCACCGCCGTTCACATTGACTCTATTCTCATCCAGTCCCAGTTTCTGAATCGCCAGCAGACTGACGACGGCAAAGACTTCGTTAATTTCGTATAAATCACCTCGGCACCATCGATGATGAGGTATGAGTATAATTTCGCTCTGCTTCTTGAATATAGACATACCGATGGGATTGTAAATCGGGAAGATATTACGCCATATAAAGCCCAGAAAATGGCACATAACGAGCTTTTCCCGGAAGGCAGGTTTAATCAGTATATCTTTTACGATTCATCAGATGAATACTGTAACACTCCTACTGATGCCTCGCTCACATCAGAAAATCTTCTTATCAGGTGCCTGACTATGCTGGACTACCACCTTGGTAAGCGCAGACTCAGGAACCTGGATTCATCAAAAGAGAGTAATAAGGTTATTTTGTTTTACAAAATACGATGTGAGTGCGAAAATTTGCCGTTCAATCCGTAATTTAAAGCGGCGAAGAAAAACGTCTCATATAAACTGACCTTAATATGAGAGCATTCCCGGTAATCGAGTGATTAATTTTGGTTTTAAAGTTTTTATGTATAAGAAAATACTGGTAGCTTTCACTTTTTTATTACAAATATCAGGCTGCGCAACCACTCAGGGCGGTAAAGGCTTTGATCTGGTTGATGACAACGAATACGCTAAAGCCCTGCCCTTCTTTGAAGCCGCCGCGATTCAGGATGGCGACAAGACCTCCGCTGTAATGGCCAGTTTTCTGTACCTGTCCGATTATCAGATACCACGAGACATTGATAAGGCTAAAAAATATTTCGAGTTAGCCAAAAGCCTGGGATATGCCCCCTGGGATCAGTATCTTGATTACTTCATCCCCTTGGCTGAAGCACGGATAATGCTATATGACGACGATCCGGATAATGACAGCCAAGGTACAGATATACTCAGAGGTAACCGCTATTCTGAATACTCACCTGCACTGGGATTGCTGGCAAAAACTTATGCCTTTGGTAAAGGTATCGATAAGAATCTAAAAATTTCAAAGCTCTTATTTCAAAGAGCCATTGACCATGACCGCTATGTTTATTCCGCTCATCATTATGCCTGGTGGTTAGCCACCCATCCTGACGAAGAGTTCAGAGATGGCGCATTGGCATCAGAGCTTATTAAAGATGTCATGGAAGATGATGAGGAAGCGGAAAGATCGTCCACACTGGATACACTTGCAGCAATATATGCAGAAAATGGCCAATTCAACGAGGCTGTCAAAATCCAGAAAGAAGCAATTGAGAAACTGACAAAGGAAAGTAAAGAGCACCCACAGTTTATCGTTTGGGAAAGCTGGCTGAGTTGCCGCTTAAAAACCTACGAACAAGCCCAACCCTGGCACTATAAATCAGGTCAGATGCCCTTTTCTGGCGCAACCGGAAGCCAACCCTGTGTATGGGAATAAAGTGCCTGAATGACGCCCTTTGCATAGATCATCGATACGGGGATTGAATGACCAGACTACTGATTTTAGCAACCTCAGTCCTGCTGTTATCCGCCTGCTCTCAGATTGAAACACAGACCGCAGATACTGAGGCTGCTGCACAGGTACAGAGTATTCCTGAACCGCCTACCTGGAGGTTTCCCGATATTATGGAAGCTGACCGTGAGCTGGTTCTCCTTAGCATCGAAGGCAAGCCTTTTAACCGTCATGGCTTTGCATATCCCATAGAGGAACTGAAGCAGCAGGATGTTAAAAACATGAGCGCCGCTGAGCTGCAGAATTATGCTGATGTTATAACCCATGCTTACCCGGATGCACTGGGCCGGCAGATTGCGGATGAGTGCGACAGTACAGAGGCGGATGAATTAAGTAACCGTGCGATTGCGACCGTGGCCTATGTGTCACTCAATGCCATTGATGCCGGTATTCGTTCAGAAGCAGCCGCTTGTCTGGCACGCGTTCAGGCCGATTTACAACGTCAGGAAAGCCACTGACCTTTGTCAGTGGCTTTAAGGCTGTTACTTGCAGAGTACGGCCTCCTGCCAAACCGGATAAACCCCTGCTTACAGAATCTCGACAGCCACCGCCGTGGCTTCGCCACCACCAATGCAGAGAGAGGCCACGCCTTTTGTCAGGCCACGCTGTTTCAGTGCATTAATCAGGGTAACCACGATACGTGAACCGGAAGAACCAATCGGGTGGCCAAGTGCGCAGGCACCGCCATTGACGTTTACCTTATTCTCATCCAGCCCCAGTTCCTGAATCGCCAGCAGGCTGACAACGGCGAAGGCTTCGTTAATCTCGAATAAATCCACCTCGACACTGTTCCAGCCAGCTTTTTCCAGCACCTTTTTTATCGCGCCAATAGGCGCCAGGGTAAATTCCGCCGGTAATTGCGCATGGGTCGCATGAGCAACGATGCGCGCCAGCGGTTGCAGGTTTTTCTGCTGCGCGTAGGCGCTGCTGGTCAGTACCAGGGCTGATGCACCATCGCTGATGGAGCTGGCGTTAGCAGCAGTAATAGTACCGTCTTTTTTGAACGCCGGTTTCAGCGTCGGGATTTTTTCCGGACGGGCTTTGCCCGGCTGCTCATCAACGTCGATCAGGGTATCGCCATTGCGGTCTGATACCAGCACTGCCGCAATTTCCTGTTCAAAATGGCCGTTTTTAATCGCCGCCAACGATTGATTAAGTGAGCGGATGGCGAAGTTATCCATGGCTTCGCGGCTGATGCCATATTCATCGGCACTGCGCTGAGCAAACACGCCCATCAGGCCGCCTTCGTAGGCATCTTCGAGACCATCAAAAAACATGGAGTCAATGACCTGGCCGTGCCCCATGCGCATACCGGCGCGCGCTTTGGGTAATAAATATGGTGCCTGACTCATATTTTCCATACCACCGGCAATCATCACGTTATTAGTGCCTGCGTTGATCTGATCGTGGGCCAGAATAATTGCCTGCATACCGGAGCCGCACATTTTATTCACGGTCGAGCAGCCTGAGCTGTCGGGAATTCCCGCCGCACGCGACGCCTGACGCGCTGGTGCCTGCCCCAATCCGGCCGGTAACACACAGCCCATAATCACTTCGTTAATCTCATCCGGGCTCAGGCCCGCACGCTCTATCGCAGCGGAAATAGCCACCGCGCCTAATTGCGGTGACGGTACACTGCTTAATTCACCCAGCATAGCGCCCATTGGGGTACGGGCTGCCCCACAAATAACGACGTCATTATTGTGCATAGTTTGCTCCGGATTTTTTGGGCTGACGATCCCGGGATAAATATTATTGCCGGATGGTCAGCCGCTTTTGTTTATATATCGGGGTTTATCTGAGTTGCTGTCCTGCAGCTGTCGCTTTATCAGCTGCTGCCTGGACTGCTATTTTCCTAACAGGGAACGGGCAATCACTTCTTTCATAATTTCTGACGCGCCGCCGTAAATACGCTGCACACGGGCATCAGTAAAGGCGCGGGAAATCGGATACTCCGAGGTGTAGCCATAACCACCAAATAATTGCAGGCAACCATCGGCTACGCGAAACTGCATTTCGGTGGCGCTGTATTTCGCCATCGATGCCGTAGCGGTATCCAGCTCACCGGCGCTGTATTGGCCAATACACTGGTCAATAAAGGCCTGATTAACGCGGTATTCGGTTTCCATTTCAGCAATGCGGAAACGGGTATTCTGCAACTGGCTGAGTTTCTGGCCGAATAATTCACGCTCGGTGGTGTAGGCGACGGTTAAATCCAGTGCGCCACGGGCGGCGGCACAGGCCAGCGCACCAATCACCAGACGCTCGCGTGGTAATTCGCGCATCAGGTAAACAAAACCCATGCCTTCTTCGCCCAGTAACGCCGATGCCGGCAGGCGGATATTGTCGAAAAACAATTCAGAGGTATCGCCGCAATGCTGACCGATTTTTTCCATATTGCGGCCGTGGCTGAAGCCCGCAAGCGTCGTGTCGACCAGAAATAAACTGATGCCTTTGGCACCGGCCGTCGGATCGGTTTTCGCCGCCACAATCACCAGTCCGGCGTGCTGGCCGTTAGTAATAAAGGTTTTTGAACCGTTAAGAATATAATGCTCGCCGTCTTTTTTTGCCGACGCACGCATGGCCTGTAAATCGCTGCCCGCGCCGGGTTCGGTCATGGCGATGGCACCGACGATTTCACCGCTGGCCATTTTCGGCAGCCACTGCTGTTTTTGCTGCTCGCTGCCGATATGCTGCAGGTACGGCGCAACAATATCGGAATGCACCATCACATTGGTCGCCAGTGCGCCAAAGCCCATGCGCGCCAGCTCGGCACCGACCACTACGGAATAATCGAACGGTACACCGCAGCCGCCAAATTCTTCCGGCATATCGACACATAACAAACCCGACTCACCCAGAGTGCGCCAGATTTGTGCCGGTACAATGCCGTCTTTTTCCCACTGCTCATAATGCGGAGCAACTTCGGCTTCGAGCAGGCGGGCTACGTTGTCGCGGAACAGTGCGCGTTCCTGAGGTTCTTTAATAAAGCTCATGCTGCTCTCACTTCGGTGCCATGCGCAGGGCGCAATCCAGACGGATAACTTCGCCGTTCAGAATCGGATTTTTAACCATCTGATTCACCATCATGCCGAATTCCTCCGGACGACCAAGACGCTGCGGAAATGGCAGTGTCGCCGCCAGGCTGTCCTGCACTTCCTGCGGCATACCGGCCATCATCGGTGTCATAAACAGGCCGGGGGCAATGGTATTAACACGGATACCGCTGCGCGCTAATTCACGCGCCGACTGCAGTGTCATTGCCACCACACCACCTTTGGAAGCGCTGTAAGCCGCCTGACCAATCTGGCCTTCGTAAGCTGCCACTGACGCGGTGCAGATAATAATGCCGCGCTCGCCATCGGCATTGGCTTCGCGCTCCATCATCTCGGCCGCGGCCAGACGCATAATATTAAAAGTACCCACCAGGTTGACCTGAATAACGCGGTTAAAAGCATCCAGCGCCATTGGCCCTTCGCGGCCAACAATTTTTGCCGCCGGAGCAATACCGGCACAGTTCACGGCAATGCCACACAGGCCATGAGCTTCGCGTGCAGTTTTAAAAGCGGCCTCGGCACTCTCGGCCGATGACACATCACAGCGCACAAAAATACCGCCAACGTCTTTGGCCAGCGCTTCGCCCCGCTCTTCCTGTAAATCGAAAATCGCCACCCGGCAACCTTCTGCGGCCAGTGCGCGTACCGTGCCTTCGCCCAAACCTGACGCGCCGCCGGTGACGATGGCGGCTACATTATTAAATTCCATGACATGCCTCTTGTTATTAGTTGTTATTAATTTTCCTACTGGAATACCCGTTAACGGGTTATACGATGAATAAAAAGCAGAGTTCAGTGTGACGCAGCTTGGCTGGGCAAACCATGACAAGATTGCGCAGGAAATTTGGCAAAAAAAAGCAGGAAGAGAGAGTTGTCGCTGTGGGGGTGCTCCATAGCCGCTGCGCGGGATGGCTTTTTCTATTAATTCAAAGCCTATGTGGGGCAAGCCCCTGCGCCCCAATCTGAATAATCCTGCGATCTCGGTAACACGAATAATGGGCGGTACTCCGGGCGTCCTGCCCTTCGCCCTTTGGGTCAGCCTGCGGCTGCTCAATTTTTTTGCCTGACAAAATTGTCCATAGCCCTATTCGCTCGCCCGGCACCCTGCCAGAAAGTACCGGCGCAGTATTATTCAAACCGGCGTCCTGCAGGCGCATAAAACCATAACGCTAAGCCGCTTTTCAGCCACGGATTTGTTTATGTTAAAAAGCTGCGTGTAGCTGAATTTGTCTGTCTGTGACCTGCCTAATCGAGCGATATCGCGGGCATGGCCCGCTCCTACACTTCGGCGTTTGTTTTATATACGGCTTTGCGTCTGGATATATGCGCACATGGCCCGCCGCAGCGAACGATGGTTTTTCTGATCCGCCGGGCATGGATGCCCGGCGAGCGCGCAGCGACATGGACGTCGCACGGGTGCGTGGTCAGAAAAATCGAGTGAACAAGGATTAACGGGCCACAAAGCGCGAAGCGGGGAGTTTGCCCGACCGGCGTGAGGGGTAAGACCCCTCAAAGAGGTCATAGGGCCGGGCTGCAGCCCAAAAGCCAGCCCGCGCAGCGGCTACTCAACCGCCCCGGCTTGTCTTAACGCCCGCTCTATCACAAAAATCCTGTCCTGCCCCCACACCGCCAGCTCGCCATAACGCATACTGGGCACGCCCCATAACCCATAACTGATCATTTCCTGGCGGTTGGCTTCGGCCCAGTCCTGCCAGTGTGTACGCCAGTCATCACGCTGCAGAATGGCTTTGGCGTCAGGCCAGTTAAGGCCGGCGCGCTGAACGATAAGGCGCATGCCGGAGTCGGTTTCGGCCAGTACACCTTCGCTGTTAACCGCGCGGGAAAAACTCAGTAAATAGTCGGCGGCTTTGCCCTGCTGCTGCGCCCAGGCGAACAGGCTGTAGCAGCGTTCCACCCCGGCACCAAGCGGATCGGCAACATAGCCGTACGCAATACCGCGCTTGCGTGCTTCGCGCTGGGTGTCGGCGAAGATGTACCATTTTTTCAGCGCCGGTACTTTCAGCCCGCGCATCAGCATCGGCAATACCGGTTTAATCATTAATGGCTGGCGGTAGTGCTGTGCCAGTTGCAGCATCTGTTCCAGCCCCAGATGGCTGTAGGGGCTGCGTGCGGAAAAATACAGCACCAGCGGTTTGTTTTCTGCAGGAGGAATATCAGCAACAGGATGGCAGCAGAAGTCGCGCCAGGTTCGGTTAAATTCCATCAGGGTGCCATCGGCCTTTTGTAAGCCCAGATCGCGCAGACGCTGCTGCAGATGATCAAGACGATCCAGCCCCCAGTACCATTCGCCTTCGTAATACAGCGTTGCGCTGAGGTAATGCCCCAGTTGCTGCAGGCGTTGTTCATTGCGGCGCAGATGCTCATTCAGGTCGTGGTTGAGCAGCGGGTAACTGTCCAGCACCCGCGTATCGTCGTACCAGTAAGCGCGGAATACCTTTTCTACCGCCTGCCAGTCGGGCTGGCCGCGACGCTCCAGCAATAACAGCTGGGCACTGGCCTGTAAGCGGCGCATCGCGCGCTGCTGGCTTTGCTGTTGTCGGCGTTGTTGCAGGCGCTGTTGTTGTGAATCCGGCAATTCCTGTGATGGATAATCCAGCCCATACAGCCAGGCCAGATAACCGGCATCTTTAAAGGCATTGCTGTGCCACAGCGCAGGCTCGGGGTACATATCGTCCTGCAGCTCCAGCACGGTAAAGCAACGCACGCTGACGCCATAATGCTGCTGAAAATCCGCCAGTATCTGTACCAGCAGATAGCTGTAAGGGTCGTCGATGCGCAGAAAAACCTGTATTTCATGCGGGCGATTAGCCAGCAGCCTCCGACCTTCACGCCAGCGGCGGCGCAAAGCCAGTAAACCGGGCTGACTGAGTAAGCGCGCGGCCTGTGCCTGCAGACGGGCGCGTAGGAAAAGCGTCGGTATTAGTGTCATTGGGATTCTTATTGTTATTCGATGCTTTATACTAAACCTCCGTGTCAGACATGTCAGGTCTGTTTCCTGACTCCTTGTACGACCATCAGTGCGCTAAAGCGAGCCTATGAATAAACGCCCGAGCAAACGCGATTTACGCGATCAACTGAATCAGGAAGTCGATGACTTTCTGCGTCAGGGTGGCGAAGTAAAAGAGGTGGCCCGTGGCGAAACCGGGCTGCAGAATGGCCGCTATAACGATCACTCCCTGGCCTTTGATAAGCCCAAAGAAGAACGCACTCCGCTGACCGATGTATTAAAAACCATCGACCAGCGACGCGAAGCCAGCCGAAAGCACAGCAAACCGGCAGCCGAGAAAAAACACCGCCGTCCGCGTAAAAAAGTCATTTACGATGATTTTGGCGAGCCATTGCGTATTATCTGGGAAGAATAACCGGAAAGGATTTTTCCATGCTGGCAGAACCTCTTGCTCTGTTAATTGCCGCCGCAGTATTTGCCTATGCGCTGTTTTCCCGCAAGACCGAGCAGGCCGCGCTGACCGCGCCGATGATGTTCACCGCCCTGGGGATTTTGCTCGGGCCGGCCTGGCTTGACTGGGTAACCGCAGAAATTGACGGCAAAGGCCTGATGGTGCTGGCGGAATTTACTCTGGCACTGATTCTGTTTGTTGATGCCAGCCAGATTGAACGTGCCCATCTGGTCAAATTTGAAGTATTACCCATCCGCCTGCTGGCTATTGGCCTGCCACTGACCATGGTTGCCGGCACCCTGCTGGCCTATCCGTTATTTGCCGGAGGCTGGCTGCTGGCGGCCCTGCTCGCCATTATGCTCACGCCGACCGATGCGGCACTGGCACAATCTATTTTTAATAAAAAAGATATCGATGAGTCGCTGCGCCATTCTATTACCGTGGAAAGCGGCCTGAACGATGGCATTGCGTTGCCGGTTTTATTATTTGTTATGGCCCTGCTGGCAGCAAATACCGCTGCCGGTTCTGCCATCGATCATCTGCACTGGCTGTTGTTTATCAGCAAACAATTTCTGATCGGCGTGTTATGCGGTGTTGCAACCGGCCGGGTCGGTGGACTGCTGACCGAAACCGCTGCCCGGCGTCAGTGGATGACGGCTTCATTCCAGCGCTTATCAGCCCCGGCACTGGCTCTTCTGGCATACAGCGGGGCTGAGATTCTTGGTGGTAACGGCTTTATTGCGGTGTTTCTCGCCGGGCTTTTTCTGCAGTCACATCACACGCTGGTACTGCAGCGTCTGAAAGAATTTGGTGAAGCCGAAGGCCAGTTGCTGAGCCTGACCATGTTCTTCCTGTTTGGCCTGATTTTTGTGCCCGATGCCCTGCCACACATCACGCTTAACAGCTGGATTTACGCCCTGCTGAGCCTGACCGTTATCCGTATGATTCCGGTATTTATCAGCCTCGCCGGCAGCGGCCTGCCATGGCGCGCACGGATGTTTCTTGCCTGGTTTGGCCCGCGCGGTATTGCCAGCATTCTGTATCTGCTGCTGGTCAGCGAGCAGCTCGGCTTCGGCAGCAGCAATCCGGATCACGCCGAACTCTTCGCCACCACCGTACTGACCGTGCTGCTCAGCATTTTTATTCATGGCATTTCGGCGCGCTTTTTTACGCGCCTGAGTGTGGATAACAAACCGACATAGCCGACACTCTGTCCTGAAAATGCAACGACCCTGCGATAAAACGGAGCTAAGCCGCATAAAACCTGATCTTTCTTGAGCAAAGACCGTATTACCGATAACTATCCTGTTGCTGAAGTTTGCGCAATATCAATAGCCTTATGGCCCGGATTGAGTACCCTTGGCAGCACAGTATTTATTATTCATCCCTGTTTGTTCTGCCCTTTTTTCTGCCTTAAGGAGTTTGTGTCATGGAAACGAAGAAAATTCTCTCTGCCGCTGCCGTTATTCTCGCCGCGGCCGGCACACTGGCCTGGACTTTATTTAACCCATCATCACTGCCGGAAGGCGTGGTTGAAACCAACGGCCGGCTGGAAGCCGAACAGGTGGAAGTGGCCACAAAAACCGCTGGCCGGGTAGCCGAAGTTCTGGTCAGCGAAGGTCAGCTGGTCGCCGCCGGTGATTTGCTGGTACGCATGGATAACCAGCAACTGCTGGCGAAAAAGCGCGAAGCCGAAGCACAGATTGCCCAGGCTGAACTGGCCGCCGAAGAAGCCGCCGCTGCTGTCGCCCAGCGTCAGAGTCAGCTGAAGCTGGCCAATGCCGAATTAAAACGCGCGCAAACCCTGTTTAAACAAAAAGTCGCCCCGCGGGACAAACTGGATCAGGCCGAAACCCAGCAGGAATCAGCCAGCGCTGGTTTGCGTCTGGCACAGGCCACCGAAAAACGCACCCAGGCCAGTATCGAAGCGGCACGCGCCGGACTGCAGGAATTACAGAGTCTGCTGGATGACACACAGATTTACGCCCCGCGTAACGGCCGTGTGCAGTATGTACTGGCACAACCGGGCGAAGTGCTCGCCGCCGGTGGCCGGGTGATTACCCTGCTGGATGTTTCCGATGTGTATATGACCATTTTCTTACCGGCCACTCAGGTTGGAAAGCTGGGTATTAATGACGAAGCACGACTGGTGCTCGACCCGATTCCGGAATACGTGGTGCCGGCGCGGGTTTCGTTTATTGCCGGTGATGCGCAATTTACCCCGAAATCGGTAGAAACCAGCGAAGAGCGCAACAACCTGATGTTCCGGGTAAAACTCAGCATTGATCCGCAGTTACTGAAACTGCACGAAGAAAAAGTCAAAACCGGTGTGCGCGGCAGTGCCTATGTGCGTACCAACAGCACTCTGGAATGGCCGGAAAATCTGGCCGTGCAACTGCCCTGATATTCATATCCACCAACAATCGTCTGTAACAGCAAAGACTGCCGCAGACCCTGACCTATGAATACAGGTATGGATACAGATATGGATCAGCAAGCGTTCCGCAGCATTGTCAGAGCCCGCGGCTTAAAGCACGTTTATGGTAAAATCCAGGCGCTGGCACCGCTGGATATTGATATTCCCGCCGGGGTAATGGCTGGGTTTATCGGCCCAGATGGTGTGGGTAAATCCACACTGCTGTCATTAATTACCGGCGTCAGCCAACTGCAGCAGGGGCAGCTGACGGTACTCGGTGGCGATATTAATAACCGCCGCCACCGTAATGCCAGCCTGCCGCGCATTGCCTATATGCCACAGGGGCTGGGCAAAAACCTCTACCCCACGTTAAGCGTGGCGGAAAATCTGGATTTTTTCGGACATTTATTTGGTCAGGATAAAGCCGAGCGCAACAGCCGTATTCAGCGTTTAACCGCAGCCACCGGTCTGGCCCCTTTTCTCGAACGTCCGGCAGGTAAATTGTCCGGCGGCATGAAGCAAAAACTCGGTCTGTGCTGCGCATTAATTCACGACCCCGATTTACTGGTACTGGATGAGCCCACTACCGGCGTTGATCCGTTATCACGTATGCAATTCTGGCAGCTGATTCAGGAAATCCGCCGTGAGCGGCCGCAGATGAGCGTACTGGTCGCCACCGCTTATATGGAAGAAGCGCAGCAGTTTGACTGGCTGGCCGCCATGGACGATGGCCAGATTATTGCCACCGGCACACCACAGGAATTACTGCATAAAACCGGCTGCGATACGCTGGAAAAAGCCTTTATTGCCCTGTTGCCGGAAGAAAAACGTGCCGGTCATCATGAGGTGGTGGTGCCCCCGGCAGTGCAGCACGATGGTCCTCCCGCGATTGAAGCACGGCATTTAACCCGGCGTTTTGGCGATTTTATTGCAGTGAATGAAGTCTCCTTCCGCATCCAGCGCGGCGAGATATTCGGCTTTTTAGGTTCCAATGGCTGTGGCAAAACCACCACCATGAAAATGCTGACGGGGCTTTTACCCTTCTCATCCGGTGAAGCGCGTTTATTCGGCCAGCTGCCGCAGGCCAACGATATGGAAACGCGGAAAAAAGTCGGCTATATGTCGCAGAGCTTTTCGCTGTACAGCGAAATCAGCGTACGCCAGAACCTCGAACTGCATGCCAAACTCTATGCGCTGGAAGAGCAACAGGGATCGGCGCGTATTGCCGATGTACTGGAAGAATTCGGTCTTGCCGACGTGCAGAACAGCCTGCCGGAAAGTCTGCCTTTAGGTATCCGCCAGCGTCTGCAGCTGGCGGTTGCGGTATTGCATCAACCGGATATTTTAATTCTGGATGAGCCAACCTCCGGCGTTGACCCGGTGGCGCGTGATCAGTTCTGGAGTCATTTAATCCGTCTGTCGCGTGAACAGGGCGTGACTATCTTTATTTCCACCCATTTTATGAACGAAGCCGAGCGCTGCGACCGTATTTCGCTGATGCATGCCGGCAAAGTGCTGGCGGTGGGAAAAACCCCCGAACTGGCGCAACAGCGTGGCAGCGCGTCACTGGAAATTGCCTTTGTTGATTACCTGCGCGAAGCCGCAGGCCTGACGGACAGCCCGGTTAAAAGTGACGTTTCAGTGGAGACACTGGCGGGCCGTCCGGATATTCCTGAACAGGACATGCGCCAGAAACCTGTACGTCAGCGTCAGGCCTTCAGCCTGCGCCGTTGGTGGGCCTATGCCTGGCGTGAAACGCTGGAAATTCAGCGCGATCCTATCCGTTTGCTGTTTGCCTTATTCGGCCCGCTGTTACTGATGCTGACCTTTGGTTATGGCATTTCTTTTGATGTCGATAATTTAAAATACGCGGTCATCGATCAGGACCAGTCACGGGAAAGCCGTATGCTGCTCGAAGGACTATCCGGTTCGCGTTATTTCGACGAGCAACCCGCACCACTGGATTTTGCTGATGGTATGCAGCAATTGCGCAGTGGCAAACTGAGCATACTGGTTGAAATCCCGCCGGATTTTGGCCGCCATTTATTACTCGGCTGGCAGCCGGAAATTGGTGTATTGATTGACGGCGCCATGCCCTTTAAAGCGGAAACCAGCGCCGGTTATATTGACGGCCTGATGCTGCAGGAATTACAGGCGATGGCCGCCGCCAGTCCGCAGGCATCCGGGCTCAGTTTACCGATGTCGGTCAGCACCCGCTTTCACTTTAACCAGTCATTTAAAAGTGTATTTGCCATTGTGCCCGGCGTGGTCATGCTGATGCTGGCGCTGATTCCGGCGATGATGACTGCACTGGGTATTGTGCGGGAAAAAGAAACCGGCTCTATTGCCAATTTCCGTTCTACCCCGGTCACCCGGCTGGAGTTTTTGCTTGGCAAACAGGCGCCTTATATTGCCATTGCCTTTTTAAGCTATATCACCCTGCTGTTAATGGCCGTGCTGCTGTTTCAGGTGCCGGTGCGCGGTTCACTGCTGACACTAAGCAGTGGCGCATTGCTGTATGTGTGGGCGACCACAGGTTTCGGTATGGTGATTTCATCCTTTACCCGTACTCAGGTTGCCGCCTTATTTGCCGCCGCGGTACTCAGCATTTTACCGGCGGTGAATTTCTCCGGTTTATTAACCCCGGTATCGTCATTAACCGGTGCCAGCCAATGGCTGGGGCTGGGGTTCCCGTCGGCCTGGTTTCAGCAGATCAGTATGGGCAGTTTTACCAAAGCCCTGACCTTCTCCCAGCTGTGGCATAACCATCTGGCACTGGCTGGTTTTGTGCTGCTCTTTACCCTGCTGGCCTGGCTCGGCCTGAATAAACAGGAGCGTTAATTATGCGTGTAAAAAATATCGCTCAGCTGGGAATCAAAGAGTTATTCAGCCTGAAAGCCGACCCGGTACTGTTGCTGCTGATTATTTATATTTTTTCGGTGGCGGTTTATACCGTGGCAACCGGGGTCAATTTTGAGGTTAAAAACGCCTCGGTCGCGGTGGTTGATGATGATAATTCCGCGTTATCGCGGCAGATTACCGCCAGCCTGCTGGCACCGGAATTTCAGCCTGCGGTGCGCATTGCAGCCTCCCGTATGAACGAAGTGCTGGATAACGGCGAATTTGTTTTTGTGCTGGTATTTCCACCGGATTTTGAGCGTGATCTGCTGCAGGGTAAACAACCTGAAGTACAGTTAAATGTGGATGCTTCCGCCATGACCCAGGCCGGTAACGGCGCCGTGTATATTCAGCAGATTATTCTCGCCGAGGCCATTCATGCTTTGGCTCCGACGCTGAACTTTGCCGACCAGCTGCCGGTTAAAATCAGCGTGCGTAAGCTGTTTAACCCGAATTCCAGCTCGTCCTGGTTTAACTCGGTAATGCAGGTGATTAACAGTGTGACCATGCTCGGCATTATTCTTACCGGCGCAGCCCTGATCCGTGAACGCGAACACGGCACCATCGAACATTTGCTGGTGATGCCGGTCACTCCGGCAGAAATTATGCTGGCCAAAATCTGGGCCAATGGTCTGGTGATTTTAATCGCAACCCTGCTGTCACTCTGGCTGGTTGTGAATAAGCTTTTGGCGGTACCCATTCATGGCTCGGTGACTTTATTTGCCCTGGCCTCGGCGCTGTACCTGTTTTCGGTAACGTCGCTGGGCATTATGCTCGGCACCCTCACCCGTTCCATGGCACAGTTCGGCCTGCTGATTATTCCGGTGGTGGTGATTATGTATCTGCTGTCGGGCGGTACGACACCGCAGGAAAGTATGCCGGATGCGCTGCGCTGGATTATGCAGCTGTCGCCTTCCACTCATTTTGTGTCACTGGCGCAGGATATTCTCTATCGCGGTGCCGGATTTGAAAGTGTTTGGCCGTTACTGCTGATATTACTGGCGATTGGCGCGGTATTTTTCAGCGTGGCACTGGCACGCTTCCGCAAAGCCATTGTCAGTATGGGCTGATGCGTTCAGCCCAACCGGATTTATTCGCCGCGGGCTTTTTTCCAGGGGTCCGGAGCGCCGGGTTTACGGGGTTTGGCGGCGCTTTTTTGCTTCTGCGCCGCTTTGCTTAAGCCATCACCGGCCGCCATGGTTTTGAGCCGCCCGCGAATGGCTTCAACGTCCAGCTCATCTTTAAAACCGATAAACACCGCTTCCACCTGTGCTCTGGCCCAGGGCGTGCGGCGCAGAAAGGTAAGACTGGAACGGATGCTGGGGTTTGAGCGGAAACAGTTGATACGCACCAGATCGCTGAGCGTTGCCCAGCCGTACTGATCCACCAGCTGGTTAAGCAGATTTTCCAGCGTAACACCCTGCAGATGGTCGGTTTTACGTGGTGCAGATGGAGTAGCAGGCGGGGTATCGGTCATGATTTTCTCTTCCGGGTTCGTACTTAAGGCGCGACCTTAGCAGATGGAGGAAGAAGCGCATAGCGACAGGTTACAGCTGACACCATCATCTGCACGCCGTAACTGCCAGCGGCCGCCTCAACCGCCGCTGGCAACCATCAGAATTACTCGACCGTCTGCGCACATTCCGAATGCGAAGGCTCAAATTTACAGCGGATTTTACGCTGCAGGGTCAGCATATCACCGTCGTAATAATCACGGTCACGCAGGGCAATCCGTGCCTGCTGCATCATCAGCTGGTATTCGGCTTTGTCTTCCGCTGAAATATCAATCCACAGATTATCCGGCACATCACCGGTCTGACGTTCTACTTCTTTTTCAATAGCGGCAAAGCGGCTGTAAAAATTCTCACGCACCAGCTGGGCAATTTCAGTCGGAAATTTATCTTTACGGCCAATTAACTGCAGCGTTAACTGCGAGAACGGATAATTCACAATACCACCCTTATCGCCGATACCGCGGTATAACTCCATAATGTTGTAGGCCACCAAAGGCGCCGGCAATACATCCACGGCGCGGTTATTAAACTTACTGCCGGCACTGACTACGCTGGTCGGCACCGGATTGGCACCCAGCTGCAGAATCATTTCCGCCTGCACCAGATCGTAATCCATCACTGCCACGCGCTTACCCGCCGCTTTCGCCAGCGTGCTGATCTGCTTATCGTTGACGAAAATATAAGCCGCACCCATAGGGGCAAAACCCATCACCACAAACTGGCCTTCTTCCATGCGCGGTGCATTTTTCGGATTGACCAGTACTTTCATCAGCATATTCATATGCTTTGATGACGGAATCGCACCAATCGCATCGATGGTGCCGGTAAATTTATTAAATAAACGCGCGCGGATACCGGTAAATAAAGCGGCATCGCACTGACCGGCTTTCAGATCATCGGCCAGCACCCCTTCATTGGTATAGGCCTCCATATTAATGGTCACCCCCATATCCAGCATCCGTGCCTGCTGATCCAGTGCAGCCGCATAAATAGGCCCGGAGCGGCCAAGAATATCCCAGACGCAAACCGTTCGTGGCGGAATATTGCCATCAACCAGTGTATTGCCATACAGCTGCTTAATCGCATCAATGCGTTCATGTTCTGTCAGCGCCGGATTCATTGCTTTTTGGTGCAGAGCCTCTGCAGAAACAGCGGAACTGGTGGTGGATTGTGCGGCATACGCACTGCCAGTCAGTAACACGAGAGAAAACAGCAAAAATCGGATCATGGGAGGGCCTGCGTTTTGAATTGTTATTATTGTGCTGCCTGGCAGTACTTATCCGGCCAGACACGGCATGCTCGATAGTAGCCTGATGCTGCAGTCAGCAGCAGGTGAAAAAAAGAAACGATGGTCTTGTTTTTGGCGTAACCGGACATGCTGATGATTCCGGCTAACCTGACAATAACTGACAAAATACATAGCAAGATCATAAAACTGACACCCAAACGTCATGCTTATCTCTTAGGCTCACCTTATCTGTGCACACATTAACCAACAGTAACCCTGTGAGATCCGCTATGAAACCTTTAAGCCGTATTATTGCCCTCAGCAGTCTGAGTCTGGTGACCTTGTTGAGCGGTTGTCAGGATGACGACAATAAAGACTCAGCCAAAGCCATCGACCTGACGATCCTGCACACCAACGATCACCATTCTTACTTTGAAGGCCAGACCTACGACCTGAAGCTGGACTACAACACCACCACCAGCGAGCCGGAAAATGTACGGCTTAACCTGGGTGGCTTTGCCCGTATCGCCAGTGCTATCAGCGCATACCGCGATGACAATACTCTGGTACTGAACAGCGGTGAATTAAACGGCACCCTGTATTTCAGCCTGTTTAAGGGCGAAGTGGATTTTAAAGTATTCAATGCCATTGGCCTGGATGCCTACGAACTGGGCAACCACGAATTTGATGAAGGCGAAAACCGTCTGGCCGAGCTGATTGAGATGGCCGAATTCCCGGTGATCAGCGGTAATATTCACCCGACCAGCAGCAGCCCGTTATACGGTTCAGACATTCAGCCTTACGTTATTAAAGAAGTGGATGGCGAACTGGTTGCTATTCTCGGTGTATTAAAAGTTGAGAAAACCCGTGAATCATCACTGGTTACCGACGCCGTTGAGTTTGATGAAGAAATTGCCTCGGTAAAAGAGCACGTCAGCAGCCTGCAGCAGAAAGGCGTGAATAAAATTATCGTGCTGAGCCATCTGGGTTACGACTTTGACCAGATTCTCGCCGCCAGCGTAACCGATGTGGATATTATTATCGGTGGCGATACCCATGATGTTCTCGATTCCAGCGGCGAACTGAGCAGTATGGGGATTGATGTTCACGGTGCATATCCGACGGTCATTATGAACCCGGCCGGTAAACCGGTTTATATTGCCCAGGCCTGGGAATATGCCAAGGGCCTTGGCCGTATGAATGTTTCCTTTGATAAACAGGGCGAAATTACCGCCATCAACGGTAATTTAGAATTGCTGGTTGGCGCACCTTATCAGGTAAAAAATGACAGCAATGCCTGGGTAGATGCCAGCGCAGAACAGCAAACACAGATTAAAGCCGCGATTCAGAATCTGAAAACCATCCGCGAAATGGCTGCCGACAGCCGTATCGAAGATATTCTCGCGCCTTATAAAACCGAACTCGAAACCTTTAAAAATGCGTCACTGGGCACTGTTACCAACACTATGCCGTTTACCCGCATTCCACAGCCATTTAATAATGGTGACACGCCATCGGGCAGTTACGCGGCACAGGTTGTAGCGGATGCGTTTATGCAGTATCTGCCGAAAGCTGATGTTGCGATTCAGAATGCCGGCGGTGTACGTGCAGAAATGGCCAGTGGTAATTTCACCGTAGCCGATGCTTACACCATTCTGCCGTTTTCCAATACCGTGGTTACCATTGATATGAGCGGTGCCGATATTGTGAAAGTGCTGAACGAAGGTCTGGATTATGCACAGGGTGTTTCCGGTTCAACCGGTGCTTTCCCGTACTCATCCAACCTGCGCTATGACGTAACCCTGGGGGCTGCGGCCGGAACCGGTATTCACAATGTCGAAGTGCGCAACCGTGCCACAGGCGTGTGGAGTAATATTGATATGGCTGCAACTTACACCGTTGCTACCAACTCGTTTACCGCACTGGGTAAAGATGGCTATAACACCTTTGCCAATGTGCGCGCGGCCAATCCGGCGGCTTTCGAAGAATCCGATGTGGCCTACGCTGTTCCTTTAATTGAGTATTTCCGTGATGTACTGGCCGACAATATTTTACCGCCACTGGATGCGGCCAATTACTGCATTAAATCGGTAAGCGTTGCGCCCTGAGCATCTGCACTAAGAAGATTATCTGCAGCCTGATCACACTTATTAACAAGGTCTTGTGATCACCGGCCCGGCATTATGCCCGGCCGGTTTTTTTATATCTGCAACGGACTTTACTGAATGCGGTTTTTCGCTTCGATCCACTGGGCCATATACTGCGTGCTTTTTAAGCTGTGATGGCGCAGCATCATGCTGTAAAAATGCTGCTGACGGTGGGCCTGAATATTCTTACAGATAGCGGCCAGACGCTGCTGCAAACGCGGCGCATGTTCAGCAAAAGAAAAACGTGAACGAATCAGATTAAGTCCGTTAGCCTGTAAAATCCGCCACTGCGCTTCATCCTGATACAACGCCACCGCCTGCTGAATAAAGTCCTCAGCGCTATTGGCAACCAGCGCCGCCTCAGAGCCCGGAGCATACATACCTTCAGCACCAATGGCGGTCGTCACCGCTGGTGTACCGCATTCGGCGGCATCAATTAATTTGCCTTTTAATCCGGCACCAAAGCGTAATGGTGCCAGCATCACCCGCGCCGAACGCACTACCTGTTGCGCATCATCAGTCCAGCCTTTGACCAGAAAACCCTGACGGGCATTATGCAGCTGGGTGGCCTTAGGCGGCGGATAAGCGCCATAAATATGCAACTCTGCCTGAGGGAGTTGCTGGCGGATCGCCGGCCATAACGATTCTTTTAAATAGCGCACGGCATCCCAGTTAGGTTCATGGCGGAAGTTACCGATACTGATAAAGTGCTGACGCCGGGAAAAATCCGGCACCGTCTGTGCGGTGTTTTTTTCAGCCTGCATAAACGGCAGATACAACAACTGAGTGGCCGGCACATTAAATTGTGACTGCAGCCAGTCCATTTCAAATTCAGAAATCATCAGGCTCAGATCACAACGCAGAATGGCAGCGATTTCGCGCACGGCCAGCTCGCTGTGCATAAATTCTGCCGGCGGCTGAATCACCGGCTGTTGCGGGTCGGCTTTAATCATCGCTGCGCGCGCATAGCGCAGACAGTGCAGGTCTTCGGTATCAAGAATACGCAGCGCCTGTGGGCAATATTTTTCCACCCGCCAGCCGAATTGCTCTTCCATCATAAAGCGGTCAAACATCACCGCATCGGGTTTAAGCCTTTGAATAAAGTCATCGAACGACGAACAGTTCAGCGCCAGCTTATGTGGCTGAATATTCAGTGCAGGCAAATCCGTGGCATGTTCACTGAACTCGGCCGGTGAACCATAGTGCACGGTATAGCCACCCTGCTGCAGCGCCTGAATCAGCTGCAGCATACGGCTGCCCGCTGCCGAGGAATTGGGTTCGGGCCAGACATAGCCAATCACCAGCAGTGTTTTCGCCGGCACGGTCGTTTCGGGGGAAGTATTGAAATCAGTCATCGGCGGATTATAGCGGCCGCAATGCCCCGACCGCTATCAGGTAAGGCACCTCTGAATAATTCAGTGCCCGCTTCGGCTTACTGAAAAAGTTCAGATCAAGGCGCCACGTTGAAGGCACTATATTGAAGGCATCATGGGTTACGTCAAAACGTGACAACACCGAGCTGGATTTTTTCAGCAAGCCCCGAAGGGCGTGGGCTGCAGAGCGTTTTGACGGTGTTGTCGATTTTATAAAGGACTCGCCATTCACTGCAATCGACGCCTTGTCAAAAGCACTCTGCAGCACTCACGCGAAGCTGTGCAGAATTATTCAGCGGTGCCTTAAAACCAGCGCAGCGGATACGCACGACGGTTGATCATACGGTGGTAGATCACGCCGAACAGTACAATCAGCACGGCTCCGCTAAGCACCGGAGTCAGTAAAAAATCCCATTCAGGAACCGTCAGCATAACCAGCAATGGATTCGCTCCGGCCGGCGGATGCAGAGTATTGGTCAGCACCATCAGGCTGACTCCAAGCCCGGTCGCCAGCCCCAGTGTCAGCGGGCTGACCTCTGCATAATGCAGCATCAGCAAGCCGATCAGAGTGGTCAGCAGATGGCCACCGATAATATTGCGCGGCTGTGCCAGCGGGCTGTCGGGCAAGGCAAACAGAATCACCATGGTGGCACCAAAAGGCGCCATGATCAGCAGGCTGTGCTGCCAGTGCTGCAGTAATGCCAGGCTGCTGATACAGAGCATTGCCCCGGCGCCGGCCAGTAAAGCTGCCCTGAGCGAGGTTATGGATGGGTGGCGTAAAAGATGAAGCATAGTGTCTCCTGTGATAACGGCTGTAGCGTTAAATTCAAACAAAATATACCGATCGGTCTACTTTAAGCACAAGGTAGACAAATCGGTATACCTTTGTCAATATCGGCATATCAGCGGAGCCTTACCATGACCGATTCATCACCGACACCATCAGCAGTCAATGCTCTACCCGCCAAGCAGCAACAGCTGATACAGACGGCCTTTACTTTGTTTTACCGTGACAGCATTCATGGCGTTGGCATTAATCAGATTCTGCAGGAAGCCGGTATTGCGAAAAAAACCCTGTACCACCACTTCGCCAGTAAAGATGAACTGGTACTGGCAGTGCTGGCCTATCGCGATGAGGTATTTTTTAACTGGCTTGAACAACGTATCCGCAGCGCCAGCAGCACAGAAGATACGGTGCAGCACTGGTTTGCCGCTCTGGATGACTGGTTTCATAACCGTGTGGCCGAGTTACAAGAATTCCGCGGTTGTTTTTTTATGCACAGCGCCGCCGAATTTACCGACCCCGCCCATCCGGTTCATCAGCACTGTGCGCAGCATAAAACCCGCCTTGTCAGCATGCTGAGCAAACACCTGGGGCAATGGCTGGATAGCAGAAAAGCAAAAAAACTGGCGGATGATTTGTGTCTGTTAAAAGAAGGGGCGATTGTCTGCGCTCAGGTGCAGGGCAATAAAAAAGCCGCCCGACAGGCGGCTTTAATAGCTCAGGGCTTGCTGATATCAGCCCATTAACGATTTATTCCGCTGCGGGCATTTGCCGCTGTGGCCGCTCCAGTACTTCGCGATACCAGATCGGCCAGCCGCGACTGGCACGGATTAATAATTTAATGCCGTTGTTCAGTTCCTGCAGCTGAGCAGCCGACAGGTAATACAGTGTTTCACCCTGCGCATTGATGCCGTCCTTCTGTGGCTGAACACGGATGTCCGGCACGTGGAAGTCGCGCAGCCATTGCGGTGGTTTGTTTTCTTCCAGCACCTCAAAGCGAACATTGGTGATATTGCAATCTGCTACGGTCACAGGAGCAGTCGGCCGGGCATTGCATTCTGCCAGCTGGGTCTGCAACGCGGCACGCTCCCGGTTGCATACACTCAATGCCGAGCTGCATTCCTGCAGCTGGCTGGCACTGCTCTGCTGATCCAGCTTTAACTGATCACGTTCAGTGCTGACCTGCTGCAACTGATGTTTCAGGTCATTCACCCGGTACTCTTCTGCCGCCATTAACTGATTGTGCGTACTGGTCAGCATCACGCACCCCGGCAGATAAAACGGCAGCGCCGCAATAAACAGACTCTGGCCCAGTTTCATTGGCTGCCCTCCCATACCAGAAAACCATCAATATCTTCGGCCAGTAATTCATCCAGCTGCTGCTGACTGCGTTCTGACCCCTGCTGCTTAAGCGCTTTGAGTAAACTCAGACGGTCATTAATACGCTGATTAATCACCAGCAGCTGATCACGCCCAGCCTTTAAGCGGTTAAAGGCTTCGATCTGTTCGTTCAGCTCATGGGTACGCTGGGTGATGGTGTGATTCAGACCGTCGACTTTGCCCTCAGCCTGATCGGCCTGCAGCTTTGCCGCATCACGCTGTGCTTCAGCCTGAGTACGCTGGTTATTCAGTAAGGCATTGGCCGTCTTCAGACCATCCTGCTCACGGCGGCAGTTACGCAGCTCATCCTGTATCGCGCTGAGCTCCTGCTGCAAAGGACATTCCGGTGGGTTAAACACCTGATAAACCAGCGCAGAACCAAGGGCGGCAATAATGGCGAGATAGATATAATCTTTCACGATATTTCCCTGATGAATTATTGTTTATCCCTATGCCATGACTCTGCCACAGAATATACGGCGGTAAAACTACTCATTCGCCCTGTCCGGCATTGTTGTTAAACTGCATTTTAAACACCGGGTACCGGTGTCCGCGTTGTTTCACCGCCCGCTCAGGCATCGTGAGGTTATTGTGCTGTTACTCGCCAAAATTCTGGTTACCTTCTTAACCGTTGTGCTGTTGGCCAAAGTGGCCGAACGGTTGAGCCCGCGCCACGCCGGATTACTGGCCGGTTTTCCTCTGGGTACGGCCATTGCGCTGTATTTTTTCGGCTGGCAGCAGGGGCCGCAGTTTGCCGCCGACAGTGCCGTATTTACCCTGTCGGGCCTGACCTCCGCCATTTGTCTGGCCTTTGGTTACTGGCAGGTGATTAAGCGCAAACCAGGTTTAGCCTGGTTGCCGCTGGCGGTACTCAGTGGCTTTGCCTGTTTTTTTTCTGCCAGCGTGATACTGCAGCAATTACCAGCCAACCGCTGGCTGAGTCTGGCGGTGGTGGTGGCTGCCATCTTTTTATTCCGCACGCTGTTTAAAGATATTACTGAGCAACAGATTGACCGCAGCCAGCCGCCGGCCAATAGGCTGGCCGAATTATTATCCGGAAAGGCCGCGACTCTGCTGTTCCGCGCCAGTATTGCCACCGCATCGATACTGCTGATTACCGGCCTCGCCGATCTGCTTGGCCCGACCCGTGCTGGCCTGCTGGCGGCTTTTCCGGTGAGCTTTTTCCCGCTGATGCTGATTCTGCATATCAGCTATGGCGCCGGCGTGCTTAACGCCACCATCAAACATTACCCCGATGGCATCGGTGCATTAGTGGTTTATGCACTGGCAGTCAGTTACCTGTATCCGCTGCTTGGCCTGCACTGGGGAACGGCCGCCTCGTTGCTGTGTTCGGTAGGCTACTTACTGGTCTATTCGCGTCTGAAGAAATAAATCCCAGGTCTGAAAAAAACAGAAGGAACCGCGTTATGAAAGGAAGTTGCCTGTGTGGCACGGTCAGCTACGAAATGGACGAACTGGCCATGCCCATTATGCATTGCCATTGTGATACCTGCCGTAAGGCTCAGGGCGCAGCCTTTGTACCCACCGCCGGTGTTAAACGTGAACACTTCCGCTGGCTGAGCGGTGAAGACAAGCTCAGCTGCTATGAATCATCACCGGGTAAAAACCGCTGGTTCTGCTCACGCTGCGGCAGCCATTTAATGGCCGAACGTCCGGCGATGCCGCTGGTGATTGTGCGTGTTGCCACCCTTGATGAAGACCCGGGCGCACGGCCACAGGCGCATATCTGGCAGGAACACGACAAGCCCTGGCTTAACTGGGAAGGGATTGACGGTTTTGCCCAATGGCCGCCCGGAAAAAACTGATACGCTTAGGGCCTGTTAACACTAATTAAACAGGCCCTGGCACAACAGACTATGGCCCTCCGGACGCTGGCCGGCTCAGACAAAGTGCCGGACTCCTGCTACAATGGCCGCCTTTACACGATCATTGATCAGGGCCTGCCGTGCCGGCCCTTAGTCCGGAATCCAGAACATGAAAGAATTTACCACCCCAACTCAGTTTCAGGATCTTGCTCAGCTGCTTTCTGACGATGGTATTGCCACGTCCGGCATCTGGTATCACGGCACCGCCTCCGGTCTGGTTGCTGCGATTCAGAGCGAGGGCCTGAAAGGCTCCGGCGACGCTGAGATTATGGCGCGTCAGCTGAAAACCCTGAGCACTATTGGTCACACCACCAGCGAACATAAAGACCCGGTGTTTTTAACCCAGAGTAAAGAACTGGCGTATTTCTGGGCCAGCCAGAAAACCCACACCCGTAATCTTTACCTGCAGGGCAACGAAGAAGCCGTTATCTTTGCAGTAAACCTGCCGGAAACACTGCAGGCACAGGTGACTACCGATGCCGGTGGTGCAGCGCTGGTGATGGAGCCGGGTAACCTGTATGTAGCCTGGCTGCGCGAGCTGTACGAAAACAACGGCAAAGCACTGGCCGAGATTGATCCGTTCAAGTGTGACCGCATGGATTACCTGAACAAACTGGGTCTGGCTTATCTGGCCACCGATGTTGAACCACAATATCTGACCCTGTTGAAATAACGGCGCTAACCGCTGTTGTCTGCGCCGGAATATTCTGTTCCGGCGCAACGGCTTTTTCTGCTCCCCCGCCAGGCGTAGTCTGCGCCGCTTTCTTTCTGTTCAATCCATTATTCCGCGAGGCTGTGACCATGAAACAGCGCATTGCATTTACGCTGATGATGTCTTTTGTCTTATCGGTGCTGATGACCTGCTGGATTACCTTTCTCAATCTCGGATTTACCGACGAATTTTTTCTGCGCTGGTTTAATGCCTGGATACTGGCCTGGCCAGCGGCGGCGCTGATTGCCTTTTTTAGCGGCCCGACAATTCAGCACTGGTCTGCGCGTTTTAAATAAAAGTGCTCACTGACAGCCAGACATAAAAACGAACGCTGACGCGTCCGTTTTTTTATATGTACCGTCTGTCAGTAATCAGGAACCTGCTCCGATACCGGCAGGCTCAGCCTTATGGCCGGTTTCCTCGATATGCCATACGGTATCGGCGTTGGCACGCTGCAAGCCCCGCTGTGTGCGGTAAGCCGCAAAGATAAAGGCCAGTGCCAGCAACAATGCCGTAAAATCGACCGCCAGCGTAGCCGCGCTGTTATAAAACCAGAGTCCGGTAGATGGCATAAGAACCGCCAGTGCCGAAGTTACCGGTATCAACGCGCTGGCCAGCGCACACAACCATAATAACGGTACCGCCGCACGGGCACCGCCACGCATAAACGCAAATGTCAGGGCCAACAGGAACACCAGATAATAAACCTGCAGGTAAAGGCTGTTAATGTCGGCAACAGCCGCAACATGCCCCCATTTCCCGGCGGCAATAGCAAACCCGATTCCGGCGACGGAGCCCAGCGAAACACCAATGGTCAGCGCTGCCATCAGGCGGGTATTACGTGCCTGTTGCGGTAATGGCTGGCCCCGTTTCTGTTTTTTACGCCGGCTTTCTATCCATAATAAATTGCCGGAATAAAACAAGAACGCTCCGCTTAATCCCAGCAGAAAATACACCCAGCGCACCCACTCGCCAGCAAAACTGCCAAAATGCAGCGCGAAAAATGTCACAACGATATCGCTCCAGACATTACTCTTGCCCGGCAGCATACCCGTCATGGTCAGCTCACCGTTGTAGGGGTTTATACCGACATAACCCGTCAGCGGACCGCGCACCAGATATTGCGGATTATAAATACCGGCACGCACTATTGGCCTTGGGCTTTCGACCTGCATATACACCAGTTCGGTCACTTTAAAATCCGGTGCAGCCTGTTCGATTCGCCGGATCAGTTCTGTCGGCGGTAACAGCTGATCAATGCTTCTGGCCTGTGGTCGTTCTCCCGCAGCCGGAGGCGCCCCGAACATCGGAGTGTCCTGATAAACAACCGCCTTCAGACTGCCATAAAATGAATCGTGAAAAGCAAAAACAACAACAGTAAACGCAATAATCAGATGGAAAGGCAAACTGGTTATGCCGATTACATTATGCGCATCCAGCCAGAAACGTTTGCGGTTTTTGCCGCGCCGGATCAGGAAAAAATCTTTTAACAGAGTCGGCAGCAGAATAATCAGCCCGGAAACCAGCGCCAGAAAATACAGAATGCCGGCCAGCCCAAGAATCTGTACGCCCAGATATTCATGCCCGACAGTACCGGGAATACCCGCGGTCTGGTGCAGTAAATCAATCAGATCACCCAGCATAGAAGGCCGGATACTTTCAGCCTGTACTTCACCGGCCGCATTCAGCGTTGCATGCCAGTGCTCGCCATCCAGATCCGGGCCATGACCGCCATCTTCGTCCTGCGATTGCCACTCAACCGGAGCAGAAATATGCTCCGCCGATTCAAGATGCACCACCAGCTGTTGGCGGGCATCCGGGAATTGCTGCATGACTCCGCTGACCAGCGTATCCAGCTCATTGCTTTTCACCATAGCCAGCTGCTGCGCCGGAGGTGCCGACCAACGGTCAAGCGGCTGTTTGAACATGGTCAGCGCGCCGGCAAAAAAGCCGATAAATAATAATAAGCCGGTACCAATACCCACCCAGGTATGCAGCGCTTTATAAACCCGCAGAATATCGCTGCTGACTTTCATCCGGCCATGACTCCCCGCACGATCAAAAATAACGGCCACAACAGCAGATTCGCACCGCCGAGCCACAACAATGCCTGATTACCACTGCGGAACAGGTACACCAGACTCAGGACCAGCAGCCATAACAAGGTCAGCAGCCACATATTAAATTGCACTTTATCGGTAGCTGCGATGCCGCCCGGACCAGCCCAGGCAAACAGACCCGTGATCACCAGCGCCAGCGGAAAACCGAGCAGAACCGCCGCCAGGGTTTTACGCCACCAATCAGGTTGCAGGCGTGGAGCCTTCCGTCTGCCTGCCGATAGTGATTCAGCGCTCACTGACGGAATCCTCCACCGGGGGTTTAAGCAAGGCAGCAAATGGCAGCAGGCCAATGCAGAGCATCATAATTACCAGCCAGGCAAACAATGCACTGTTAACCGGCAGATAACTGGCGGAAAACAGCAGTCCGCTAAGCACCGCGGCTACGCCAAGCCAGCGCCAGGGACGTATGGATAAAGGCCGTTGCAGCCACTGTTGGTTGCTATGCGACAGATACAACAGCACACAGCCGGTGAGAGTAAGCGCAATAAACATCAGCATGGAACACTCCTGCTACAGAACAGAACCCGGAGCCTGCCGACACACAGTAAACAGGGCCAGACCAGGTAATGATAACGATTAGCATTTGATTCTGAGGTATTTTAGCTATCACATCAATAGTTAATGAGATTTATTATTATTTGATCAGTGACTGCTCTGCTGAACCGTCTTTGTTATTCGTCTTTGTTATAGTGCCGCCATGCCAACGGGGCTTTCTTATTTACCTTTATGGAGACATCGGGATGCCGAGAACCATTTACCTTGCTGGTCCGGAAGTCTTCTGCCCGGCGGCCAGTGAACTTGGCGCGCGTAAAAAAGCCCTGTGTGAACACTATGGGTTCCGCGGTTTATTTCCACTTGATGGGGAATTACAGCAAAGTGGCAGCGCCCGCGAACTGGGCTTTGCCATCAGTGCGGCAAACGAACAACTGATTCGCCGTGCCGATCTGGTGATTGCCAACCTGACGCCGTTCCGCGGAGCCAGCGCTGATGCTGGTACGGTGTATGAGCTGGGACTGGCACGTGGCCTTGGAAAAATAATTCATGGCTACAGCAATGATCCGGCATTGTTTGCCGAGCGTACCTTTGCATTATTTGGTCAGGGAGAATATGGCGGCTCTGAACTGCACGATCGTGATGGCTTAAGCATTGAGCAGTTTGATCTGCACGACAATCTGATGATCGAAGGCGGTATCGCCCTGAGCGGCGGAATATTCCTGACACATCAGGCAGCAGAGGCGGAAAAGTATACCGATTTAACGGCATTTGAAGCGCTATTAATCAGACTGAATTGATGCGTTTCCCGGCACGAATCAGCCGCGCCCTGCAGCTTTTTAATAGCGCAGGACAGCAACAAAGGCTCAATCTGCAGTTGCTCTGCTATGCGGCTATCTGACTCACGTCACTGATGCCACCGGCGCGACTGTCCTCCCCGTTGCCGTACTGAGCACGGCGCTTGAGGACAGTAAGCGGGAAATGCACGCCACTCCCTCATCTGTCGCATTTCCTTGCCAGCCAGCGGCTGTTACTGACCATAATTTTTGGCTACCGGCTGTGTCAGTTGTGGCTGATATCAGTTCGCCTTGCTGCTGCCTGCTATTGGAGGTATGAGCGATTCAGGTGTGCGCTGTGGCAACTGACCATTAAGCACCGTATAAGCCACCAGGCCGATCACCAGTCCCCAGAACGCGCCGCCAATACCCAGCAAGGTGATATTTGCCGCTGCCGCAAGGAAGGTGATGAGCGAGGCTTCACGGGTTCTGGCATCAGCCATAGCGCTGGCAAGACTACCGCCGATGGTGCCCAGCAAAGCCAGACCCGCCAGGGTGGTGATAAAGGTTGCCGGGAAAGCCATGAAGACCGCAGCCAGTGTCACCCCAAAAACACCGACCAGAATGTAGAACACACCAGCAGCAATACCGGCGATCCAGCGTTTATCCGGATTTTCGTGTGCCTCCCGGCCAGTACAGATAGCCGCCGTTATCGCGGCGATGTTGAAAGCATGCGAGCCAAAGGGCGCCATCAGCAGAGAGCCAAATCCGGTGATCGTCACAATAGGGTTGGCACTGGTTCTGAAGCCGTCATTGCGCAGTACCAGCATGCCCGGCATATATTGCCCGGTCAGAGTGATCAGGAATAACGGCAACGCCACGCTCAGCAAAGCATTGAGCGAGAATTCGGGCGTGGTAAAAACAGGGGCGGCCAGCTTCAGGCTCAGGCCCGATAAGTCAACGCGATCCTGAATAAGTAAGAAAGCCAACCCCAGCACGAGAATACCCACCACCGCATAGCGTGCGGTGAAGCGCTTGAGTGCGACATAGGCAACGATTAAGAGTCCCGCCAATAATGGATCAATGCTCATGCCACCAAAGGCCCCGATACCGAACTGGAGCAAGATGCCAGCCAGTAACCCGGCCGCTACCCCTGGTGGAATCAGGCGAATTACCCGCTCAAACCAGCCCGACAGTCCCAGTACGACAAAAGCGGCGGCTGAAATCAGATAAGCGCCGACCGCTTCCGCGTAGGGTGTACTCGCCAGAGCAGTAACCAGAAATGCGGCCGCTGGTGTCGACCAGGCCGTGATGATCGGTTCGCGGGAAACCCAGCTCAGAATAATCCCTGTCACGCCTACGCCGATGGAGATCGACCACACCCATGACGCCGTAAGCTCTGGGCTGAGACCGGCCACTTTGGCGGCCTGGAATACCAGAATAAACGTACCGCCATAGTTAACGATAACGGAGATCAGACCCGCCACAATGGGATGAGTAAGATCGCTCCAACGAACGGGTAAAGATGAAGGAATGGATGACATGGTCTGAAGAGGCTCCTGAATGCAATCTGATGGGCAAAGTTGATAAACATGTTTATAACCCTAAAATGGATGGCTAAGCCCCACCATTTTATTAAAGAGATACAGACCAATTGTTTAAGCATGCCCAGCTGGAATCGGTCAAAGCCTGGATTGGCGACCCTGCGCATAACGCCCTGCCGCTGTATGCACGAATACAGCGTGGAATCCGGCAACTGATTCTTGATGGCACGCTGGCCGTAGGTAAGCCCCTGCCCGCTTCGCGTGCTCTGGCGAAATCGCTGGGCGTTTCCCGTGATACCGTCGAATCGGCCTATAGCCAGTTGCATGCGGAAGGTTTCCTTGAGCGCCGCGTTGGCAGCGGTAGCTTCGTATCGGAACAGGCCAAACGCCTACCGAGACGCAGCCCGGCACGCCGCCCGGGAGCGCGTAAGGAAACCCTGCGCCTTAGCCAGCGCGGCAGCGCTATGTTTCAGGGCGGAGGCTTGCGCGATTTCCTGGCTCCGCGCCCATTTGCTCCGGGTGTACCGGAAACGCGTAACTTTCCCCTCCAGATTTGGGAGCGCCTGGAACGGCAGGTACTCAAGGAATATGGAACTCAGCTTTTGTCACACAGCGACCCGCAAGGGCTGGAACCATTACGGCGGGCTATTGCAGATTACGTCAGCCTTGAACGCGGGGCACATGCCACACCCGAGCGCGTTCTGGTGCTGACCAGTTCACAACAAGCGATGACGCTGTGCGCCAATGTATTGCTCGATCCTGGCGACAGAATTTTCATTGAAGATCCGGTATACCAGGGAGCCCGCAAAGCATTCGACGCCGCCGGTCTGGAATGCGTACCCGTGCCACTTGATGCCAATGGTATGCAGGTGGAACACCTGAACAATGCGGCACAAACATTCGGAGATTCGGCCAAGGCCGTATTCCTGACGCCATCGCATCAGTTTCCGACCGGGACAACACTGACGCTGGAGCGGCGCCTGGCCGTTATTGAGTGGGCCAGGCAATATCAGAGCTGGATAATCGAAGACGACTACGACAGCGAGTTCCATTACGCAGGCAAGCCCACCGCCTGCGTACAGGGGCTCGATCAGCATGAGCGGACGATCTACATCGGTACCTTCACCAAGTCGCTGTTCCCCGGCCTGCGCATCGGCTATATGGTGTTGCCGTCACCGCTGGTCGCGCCTATGACCGTAGCCCGTACCCTACTGGATGGCCACAGCGCACCTATTCCGCAGCTCACGCTGGCGCGCTTTATCGAAGGGGGTCACTTCGGTGCGCATATGCGTACCATGCGTGCCATCTATGCCGAACGGCGCGATGTACTGGCGCGGTTGGTGCGCCAGCACCTGGCTGAATTCGTGGAGCCACGGGTGCCCGCCGGCGGGATGCAGATGCCCTGTGTGTTTATCCGCGACATCCCCGAAGATGAGGCTATAGACTCTGCGAGCCGGGCTGGAATTGACCTGTTGGGACTGACGGCGCTCCATGCATCGAACCGGCATACACCAGGATTCCTGATGGGATTCGCCGCCCACGCTCCGCATGAAATGGAAATCGCCGTAAAGAAGTTGGCTAACATCCTGCGGGCACTGTGTCGCTGACCGCGATAAGCCGGACTAACAGGATTTATGTATCACATCGTTATCCAGCGGGCTGCCGGCTCAGGTATCCGTTGTTCATCTGGTCAGCCGGACAACGCTGTACCGTCGCCACCGGAACCCAGCCCACCTCTGCGTTGGCCCTTGTTACCCGATACCAGTCATTCTTACTCCCCAACCCCCATACGCTGTTCACGGTATTTCTGAATATCAGGGGTCGCGCAATACAGTGTGTCGATATAAATATTTCTTTCTGCCCAGAACACCTCAAGATCATAAACACAGAAAGAAAATCGGCCCGGATCTTCCACCCATCCTTCTTCAGTCAGCACGGAAACCGACGTGAATAATTCATTATCGTTCCCCCACCAGGCGAGAATTAAATAAAGAAAACCTGCCCCTTCATGAAAAATGGTAAATGCTGCAGTCTCTGCCCACGGCAGGGCTTTCGATTGTTTTACGGCATTTAAGCGCCCGCTGAAGCGGCTTTGATCAACGGCATTATCATTAACCGAAATGGTATAAATTTTAATGCCATCCAGATCTGTCCATTGCGGGTTACTTTCTGTTTTTCGCGGGATAAACATCAACAAACTCCCCGTGGCTGAATGCATTCATGTGGTTTCTGTGCCTGCTCATGTGTCCGCCGGAAATTACCGGCTGATTCTGCACCAGGCATCTCTGATGATATGTTCATCACCGGACCAGCATGCACTGATTTTCCGATCTTTCAAGTTGTTATTACATATAACAATAAGCATGCTCTCCACACTAACAACGCAAACTGCAGACATAAAAAAACCGGCCCTTATGAGGCCGGTTTTTATTGCAGTACCCTTGGTGTGGGTGCTGTTCTTACAGACAGCCGGGCTGGCGTCAGATTACATCATGCCGCCCATGCCACCCATTCCGCCCATGCCACCCATATCTGGCATTGCTGGCGCGTCTTTCGGAATTTCTGCAACCATGGCTTCGGTGGTGATCATCAGACCAGCAACAGAAGCAGCAGCCTGCAGAGAAGTACGGGTTACTTTGGCAGGATCCAGAATACCCATCTCGATCATGTCGCCGTATTCACCGCTGGCAGCGTTAAATCCGAAGGCACCGGAACCGGCTTTTACTTTATCAACCACAACGGAACCTTCTGCACCGGCGTTGGCAGCGATCTGACGGATCGGAGCTTCCATTGCACGCAGTGCCAGAGCGATACCGACGTTCTGATCTTCGTTGTCACCTTTCACGTCAACCTTGGTCAGAGCGCGAACCAGTGCAACACCACCACCGGCAACCACGCCTTCTTCTACTGCAGCGCGGGTAGCGTGCAGAGCGTCGTCTACGCGGTCTTTTTTCTCTTTCATTTCAACTTCAGAACCGGCGCCTACTTTGATAACGGCTACGCCGCCAGCCAGCTTGGCCACACGTTCCTGCAGTTTTTCTTTGTCGTAGTCAGAGGTGGACGCTTCCATCTCAGCACGGATCTGTTCAACGCGGCCTTTTACGTCGCCTTCGTTACCAGCGCCGTCAACGATCACGGTGTTTTCTTTGCTGATTACTACTTTCTTGGCAGTACCCAGCATGTCAATGGTGGTGGTTTCCAGAGACATACCGACTTCTTCAGAAATCACCTGAGCACCGGTCAGAACCGCGATGTCCTGCAGCATGGCTTTACGACGGTCGCCGAAGCCAGGCGCTTTAACCGCAGCGACTTTGAACGTACCGCGCAGGTTGTTCACAACCAGAGTCGCCAGCGCCTGACCTTCAACGTCTTCAGCCACGATCAGCAGCGGACGGCCGGATTTGGCCACGTTTTCCAGAATCGGGATCAGTTCCTGCAGGTTGTCGATTTTCTTGTCGACCAGCAGGATCACCGGGTGCTCCAGTTCAGCAACCATTTTTTCCTGGTTGTTGATGAAGTAAGGAGACAGGAAGCCGCGGTCGAACTGCATACCTTCAACCACTTCCAGTTCGTCGTTCAGGCCTTTGCCTTCTTCAACGGTGATAACGCCTTCTTTACCTACTTTGGCCATCGCTTCGGCGATGATGGTGCCAACAGATTCGTCAGAGTTGGCAGAGATAGTACCAACCTGAGCAATGGCTTTAGAGTCGGTGCAAGGCTGAGCCTGTTCTTTCAGGGCTTCAACAACAGCGGCGGTGGCTTTGTCGATACCGCGCTTCAGATCCATCGGGTTCATACCCGCAGCAACGGCTTTCAGACCTTCGTTAACAATGGCCTGAGCCAGAACGGTTGCAGTAGTAGTACCGTCACCGGCCTGATCGTTAGCCTGGGACGCCACTTCTTTAACCATCTGCGCGCCCATGTTTTCGAACTTGTCTTCCAGTTCGATTTCTTTGGCTACAGATACACCGTCTTTAGTGATGGTCGGAGCGCCGAAAGACTTTTCCAGAACCACGTTACGGCCTTTAGGACCCAGAGTTACTTTTACCGCGTTAGCCAGTACGTTAACGCCAGCCAGCATTTTTACGCGGGCGTCATTGCCAAATTTAACTTCTTTAGCAGCCATGTTTGTTTCCTTTAAATTCAGTGAGTTTCGATACTAACGGTTGAAGCAGAAACGCTTAGGCTTCGAGAACACCGTAAATTTCGCTTTCGTTCAGAATCAGCAGCTCTTCACCATCGATCTTGATGGTGTTGGAGCCGGAGTATTTGCCGAACACAACGGTATCGCCAACTTTCACAGACATAGGCTGAACTTCGCCATTGTTGGAAATACGACCCGTACCGACAGCAAGCACTTCACCCTGGCTCGGCTTTTCAGCAGCGGCGCCCGGCAGCAGGATACCGCCAGCGGTGGTTTGCTCTTCTTCCTTGCGACGAACAACGACGCGATCGTGTAAAGGACGGATTTTCATTTGAGGTTTTCTCCAATGTTTAAAGCAATGTTTGCTGATAACCGGGGTCGGACGGTACAGACAGAGCCTGCTTCGCCCTCATCCCCAAACTGTATTTTCGTTGTGTTTCGCTTATTGGGGGTGGCACACAACCTTTTCAACACCCCCGGTTAAAAAATTTCAGTCTTCGCGACGATATTCGCCGTCGATAATGGTCGGACGGTGCTGATTCGGGTGAATACGGTCCGGTTGCTCGTTTTCGCCATAGACATCACGCGGGCCACGGCCTGCGCCCATGCCCCCCATCATCTGAGGTTTGAGCATTTTCAGCACCGAACCGGCAAAGTGGCCACGCACGCCGGGCAATAACAGGGTAAAGCCGATGGCATCGGTGACAAATCCCGGAGTAATCAGCAAGGCACCCGCCAGTGCCAGCAAAAAGCCTTCCGCCAGTTCCTGTGCAGGTAACTGCCCTTCCTGCAGACGCTGACCAGCACGCATCAGCGTCGCCAGCCCCTGAGCACGCAGCAGGGTAACGCCAATAATGGCGGTAAGGAAAATAAGCGCCAGCGTCCACAGCACACCGATATGGGAGCCAACTTTGATCAGAACCGCCAGTTCAATCATCGGCACCAGAATAAAGATTAATAACAAAGGCACAGGCAGCTCCGTGAGGTCAGTGCTTGAATGGCCGCCGGGTCTGTTGGCTGACTGTGCAGCAGAAGATGGCGGGTGGTAACAGCTATATGGGATCAAGGGCGGAGATTACAAGGCAAAGGGGCTGGCTCAGGGCCTGTTAACACGAATTAAACAGGCCCTGGCGTCATAAAATGTCAACACTGCCGGTCATTCCACGCAGCACAGGATGCGATGCTTTACGCCACGGACCGGAACTCCTACAGTACGGCACTGCTGAGTATCTTATTAAATCCGGAATTGCTGTTGTGTCTGAACAATCTGAACAAATCGTTATTGCTGATCTGAACAATCCCCTTCATGCCAGCGCCATGATCGAGGTGCTGAACCACTATGCCGACGGCATTATGGGTGGCGGTGAAAAACTGTCTGACTTTACCCGTGCTAATCTGGCAGCCGAGCTGGCCAGGCGCCCGAATGTGCACGTGGTACTGGCCTTTATTGATGATGAGCCAGCGGGACTGGTGATTTCCATCGAAGGTTTTTCAACCTTTTCCTGCAAACCACTGCTGAATGTGCACGACGTTGCCGTAATGGAAAAATTTCAGGGCCGTGGTCTGTCAAAGCGCATTATGAATAAAACCGAAGAGATCGCCCGCGAACTCGGCTGCTGCAAGCTGACGCTGGAAGTGCTGGAAGGTAATAAGGTCGCGCAGAACGCATACCGCTCACTGGGCTATGCCAGCTATGAGCTGGATGCGGCCATGGGTAAAGCGATGTTCTGGCAGAAATACCTTTAAGCCGTTTTTCGGGCAAATAAAGAAAGCAGACAGGCACAGAAAACAGCGGCGGCATAACCGCCGCTGATAGTATCGACAGTATCAGCCGAGTAACTGCAGCAGATTATCCACCACCCAGTCAGGCCGGGCGCTGTGAATATCTTCGCCGTGGTTATAGCCGTAAGTGACGGCAACACTGGCAATACCCGCCGCTTTTGCCGCCTGAATATCGTTACGCGAATCACCGATCATCAGTGCCTGTTGCGGTGTCACATTCTGCGTCTGGCAGGCGTGTAACAAAGGCATGGCTGATGGTTTTTTCTCGGCCAGATCATCGCCGCACAGAACCTGAACGAAGTACTCTTCCCAGCCCAGTGATTGCAGTAAAGGCAGGGTAAATAAACGCGGTTTATTGGTAATCAACACCTTGGGCACCGACACTTGCTGCAACCACTCGCTAACGCCCGGATATGCGCCGGTGGCATGATGCAGGGCATTCAGATACGTCTGATCGAACAGCGCCCGCGCCGGTTGCACATGCCCGGTGGCCAGTTCCACGGCAGCCTGTTCATCACCGTCGCAGAGGGCGCGGCGGATCAGCATATCCGCACCGTTACCGACCCAGTGGCTGACGTTTTCTGTGCCGGCGGCTGCACGGCCAAGACCTGCCAGCATGGCATCCACCGCGGCCGCCAGATCGGGCACACTGTCAATCAGTGTGCCATCCAGATCCAGCAGCAATAACTGCGGGCCTGAAGCCACTGTAAAATGCGCACTCAGCGCAGCATTCCAGCGCATCCGTTACTTCGCCGCAGCAGCGATTTCTGCACGCATCTGATCGATAACAGTTTTGTAGTCCGGCGCATTAAAAATGGCAGAACCGGCGACAAACATATCGGCACCGGCAGCGGTGATTTCGCGGATATTATCGGCCTTAACACCACCGTCGATTTCCAGACGGATGTCCAGACCCGATGCATCAATTTTGGCGCGCGCTTCACGCAGTTTATCCAGTGTGGCCGGAATAAAAGACTGACCACCAAAACCCGGGTTAACCGACATCAGCAGCACCACATCCAGCTTATCCATCACATAGTCCATGTAATGCAGTGGTGTTGCCGGGTTAAACACCAGGCCCGCCTTGCAGCCCGCCGATTTAATCAGCTGCAGGCTGCGGTCGATATGCTCGGAAGCTTCCGGGTGGAAGGTGATATAGGTTGCACCGGCTTCAATAAAATCGCCGATCAGACGATCCACCGGCTTTACCATCAGGTGCACATCAATCGGTGCCTTGATGCCATGATTGCGCAGTGCTTTACACACCATCGGGCCGATGGTCAGGTTCGGTACGTAGTGGTTATCCATCACGTCGAAGTGCACCACGTCGGCTCCGGCGGCCAGTACGTTTTCAACTTCTTCACCCAGACGGGCAAAGTCGGCAGACAGAATGGACGGTGCAATCAGGAAGTCTTTCATCAGCGGTTCCGGCAAAGAGAAATTCAGCGCGCATTGTAAGGTCTGAGCGCGGCGAACACTACCGCCGGCAACACCATGTCAGCCACAGCCAGAAAACAGGAACGGCTTTTGCTGTAAGCCTGAAAAGCGTCAGTTTTTAAGGATTTTACGCCCATGACGGCTCTCTCAGGGTTGCTGAAAAACCTGCTCAAAGCCTTGCCCGCTCTGCTGTTGCTGGGTAACTGTGTGCTTTATGCCGCAGATGGCGACAACACCAATGGCAGCGGCAGTCCAAATAGCGGCAGCGGCAACGAGAGCGGTCAGCCAATGCCGGCCAGTGACGCAGCATTGCCGGATGCTGCAGAAGCGCCTGCGGCAACAGAAGATCCGCAGTCGCCGGAATATCAGAATCAAACCGCCGTAAAGCAACTGCCGCGGGTTGTTCCGAATCCGGACGCCAGCCGCCATTACGGTCTGCTGCAATATCTGCAACTGCACAGCCGTGAATCCGAACTGGTCAGACTGGTTGCCGCCGAAAGTGAATTTTACGGCCTGCTGTTAACCGAAACCCGTGGCCAGCCTCAGGGCGGTGTGCTGATTCTGCACGACAATGGCCAGCACGGACACTGGCCGGAAATCGTCGCGCCGCTGCGTGAAACCCTGCCGGCTTATGGCTGGACCACCCTGAGCATCGAACTGCCGGAACAACCCGTAGCACAGCCACCGGCACGCACCAGTACGGCCGAATATACGGCCGCCGCCACGCCGGCAGCCACAGAAGTTCCTGAAGCAACCCCTGCCGACAATGCCGCAGCGCCTTCTGAAGCCTCACCGCCAGCGGCAACACCAGTCGCGGACAGCATCGACAGCAATGGCATCAGTGCTGTCGAAAAAACCTCCAGCGACGGACAGGACAGTGCATTTAATGCCGCCGAACCTGCCTTACCAAGACTGAGCGGACTACCACCGTTGCCAACAGCAGATGAACCGCAGACAGCGGCACCGACAGAGAAAACGGACCCCAACGAACGCTACCGCGAACAGATGCAGGACCGTATCCGGCAAGGCATCAGCTTTCTCAATCAGCGCGGTCAGCTCAATATTGTGGTGATTGCCTGTGGTAACAGCGCTAACTGGGCAGCTGATTTTTTACTGGCGCGCAGCAAGAACGGCGCGACAAGTAAAACGGCAGGCAATGCAGGCAGCCAGAGTAAAGCACAGGAGCGCGGACTGGCGCTGATTCTGATTGATGCTCTGGATAACCCGCTGTCTCCCGTACCACTGAATCAGCAACTGGTGCGGCTGGATCTGCCATTACTCGATCTGATCAGCGAGCAGAGCATCAGCCCTGTTTATGCTACTCAGCAACGCGCCGGCAGCATGCGGCATAAACAACGCCTGCAATATCAGCAAATCGAAATTCCGGCATTTGATCTGAATTACGACGACAGCAACCTGATCGTGCGTCGCGTGCGTGGCTGGCTGAAAACCAATGCTGCAGGCACTGAATTACCGAACCAGAAGATAACCGCGAACTGATCTGCGGAGATAACAGAAAAACTATCTATACTTTTCAGTATTCGCGCTCAGATACCAGAGCCCCTGCCGGACACACTGATTATGGCTACACCTATTTTTGTTACCGCTGCCAGCATTGCCGCCGAATTACATCAGGCCATGCTGGAAGCCAAAGGACTCGCCCTGACAGCCAAAAACGCCCGTGCGCTGGCCGTCCGTGCCGGTTCCAAAACCGTAGGTTTTAAGGCAATTACGCATTTTATTGATGAGCTGGCATCCGACATTATCCGCCAGTCGCAATATATTAACGGCGTCTCTGAGCATTTATCCCATAACGCGGTGGCTCTGTGGCGCGCCAGTACCGCCGCCGACAAATTTGGCTGGGTCGCCGACCAGCACAGCCAGAACCTCGGTTCGCTGACGGTTTCGATGCAGAACTGCTATAAACAGCGCGAGACGTTGTCGCAAACCCTCAGCCGTGGTCTGCGTGAACTGGAGCAACAGCTGGAAGAAGGCGATAAACACATCCGCACCGCCAATCTGATTGCCACTTCCAGCAAAGTAGAAGCCGCCTCAGCCGGTGATTTCCGTAATCAGCTGGAGGTGATTGCGCAAAATATTACCGACACCGCCGACAAAATCCGCGCTCACCTGAGCCAGGCCAGACGCCTGCTCGGGCAGCGGCAAAAACACACACAATAATCCGCAACGGACGATAAACAGGATAAGGAATCGCACTATGCTGGCAACCACGCTGTATGAAGACGGTGATCACCGCTGGATTATGTTCGGCCGCGACCCACATAAAGCCGAAGGTATTATCGATACCAATCAATATCTGATTCAGAGTGGTGATCAGACCATTCTGCTGGATCCGGGCGGTATTGAGCTCTTCGCCCCGATGTTGTCAGCGGTATTAAAATTCGTACCCGCCGAACAGATCACACATTTATTTGCCTCGCATCAGGATCCCGACATTATCTCGTCGCTGGGTTTATGGGATCAGGCATTACCCAATGCCAAGCTTTACTCCCCCTGGTTATGGGAAAGTTTTATCCGTCACTTCGGTATGGAAAAAATAGAGTATTGCTCAATTCCGGATGAAGGCATGACGCTGAATCTGGGCCGCATTCAGCTGCAGTTTATTCCTGCCCATTATCTGCATTCTTCCGGCAATTTTAATGTCTATGATCCGAAAGCTAAAATATTAATGAGTGGCGATATCGGAGCGGCGATGGAATCCACCGATGCTCCTCTTTGGGTCGATAATATGAGTACGCATATTCCCAAAATGCGTAAATTCCACCAGCGCTGGATGCCGTCGAATGAGGCAAAGCTGGACTGGGTCCGTCGCGTACGGCAACTGGATATTCAGATTATGGCACCACAGCATGGCCGCTTGTTTCAGCCGCCCTATGTGCACGAATTTCTGAACTGGTTTGAAGAGTTGCCGGTCGGCATTGCCATTAAAGGCTGAAGGTAAGAGACAATAATGCTGCCCCGACCGTGCATTAAGTACTATCAGGGCAGCAACTTTTAAGCCGCTGTTACTACAGCAACCACCCCCCTACCGTGGCCGCAGCGATCATAACCATCCAGATAGAGACACTGCGCAAATGCAGCTGATGCCATTCATCCAGCTCCCGTGCCGCCGCCTCACCATCATCAGCAACGCTATGCCATTTTCTCTGCTCACCGTTATGGGATAACGCACTGCTGGCGACGGAAAACAAAATATCGGCGCCACTCGCTTTCAGCTGCCATAAATACCCCTGCCAGACCGGCAGGGCACGCATAAAATTACCCGCCAGTCCATAAGTAAGCCCTAACAGACGAACCGGAATCCACTCCAGCCAGTGCAGGTAACGCCAGGCTTTCTGATCACAGTCGCTGGCGCGCGCATACTGCACACTGAACCAGGCCAGCAATACCCCGGCGACATCGGCAATCATGTACCAGAAAACCATCAGGAAAAAATATTCGAACCAGCGATGCAACAGCGCTTTAATTACCTGCTCGTTCATCTGCCCGGTATCTTCCGTCACGCTGACTTCCGGTACCGCGAGGAATTTTTCAGCACAGTGATAAGCCCCCTGAGTATCCCCCTGCTGCAAATCTTCACGGTATTCCTGCAGGTGCCGCTCAATACCGATGTGCGACAGCACATAAAGCAACAACAGGATTTCCAGCACAAAGCTGATTAATCCCCAGGCAAACTGCTCCAAATACCAGAAACCGGAGGCGAGCAGCAACGCCGGAATAACCACGATCAAAGCGTATTTTACGTGGCGCGGGATACGCGGAAAAAAGCTGCGCGGCAGCCACAGGCTGAGCCAGCGCGCAAAGGTGCGGCTGCGTGTACTGCGCTGCGGCAAAGGTAATTGCGATTGCAGTACCAGTGCGATAAAAACGATCAGAAATTTCATAACAGCCTCTCAATCTCCGGACGAAGCCAATAAACGGAGTAAATGTTGCCAGTCGAATGCCGGGCCCGGATCGGTTTTCCGCCCTGGCGCAATATGCTCGTGCCCGGTAATACGCGCACCGATAGCAGGATAGGCCTGCTGCAACGCTCTGATGACAGCAGCCAGCGTAACGTATTGCACCGCACTGTAGGCATCGGTGTCCGTACCCTCAAGCTCAATACCTACAGAATAGTCGTTGCAGTCTTCCCTGCCGTTATAAACCGAACGCCCGGCATGCCAGGCGCGATCATTAAAATTCACAAACTGGGTTACGGTTCCGTCGCGCTCGATCAGTAAGTGACTGGAAACCTGCAGAGAAGCGATTTCAGCAAAGTACGGATGCTCATCGACCGGCAATTCATTCTGAAAAAAACGCTGCACATAACCACCACCAAACTGGCCTGGCGGCAGGCTGATATTGTGAATCACCAACAGACTGATCTCACCCTCACTACCGGACGGGCGCGGGCCAAAGTTCGGTGACGGACACCAGCAGGCACTATCCAGCCGCCCCTCACTCACTTTCATGCTTGTGCTCCCGGATATCATGAACAAAGTCGACACCTTAACGCTTTTTAGCGGTGTCGTCAGTTTGGCAGCCCCTGCCACAACCTTTATAGTGACCGCTGACATAAAATGACAATAAAGAGAGAGCAGCATGCTGGAGTTTATTAAGACGATTAATGGCTGGGCCTGGGGTGCGCCCATGCTGTTTCTGATCGGTATCACCGGCCTGTATCTGACCATCGGCCTGAAAGCTTATCCGATCCGTAATATCAAACGCGGTTTCGTCTATCTGTGGACCAACCGCGAAGGCAAAGGTCAGGGCGAAATATCCGGATTCAACGCCCTGATGACCTCGCTGTCAGCCACGATCGGTACCGGAAATATTGCCGGGGTTGCCACCGCCATTGCTTCCGGTGGGCCTGGGGCGCTGTTCTGGATGTGGCTGATTGCCCTGCTGGGCATGGCCACCAAGTACGCTGAAGCCGTACTTGCCGTTCACTACCGTGAACACAACGAGCAGGGCCATTATGTTGGCGGCCCGATGTACTACATCCGCAATGGCCTTGGCCCGAAATTCCGCTGGATGGCATTAGTCTTCGCTTTCTTCGGTATGCTGGCGGGCTTCGGTATCGGTAACGGCGTACAGGCCAACTCGGTCGCCGACGCTCTGCACGATGGTTTTGGTGTGCCGGAATGGGCGACCGGCGTAGCCATCGCCATTCTCGTTGGCATGGTGCTATTAGGTGGCATTCGCCGTATCTCTGAAGTGGCCGGTAAGCTCGTCCCTTTTATGGCGATTGCTTACATACTTGGTGGCCTGATACTGCTGGTGATCTTTGCCGACCGGGTACCACAGGCAATTGAACTGATTATTCACCACGCCTTTAATCCGACTGCGGCAGTGGGTGGCTTTGCCGGCGCAGCGGTCTGGGCAGCCATCCGCTTTGGTGTGGCCCGCGGTGTCTTCTCTAACGAAGCCGGTCTGGGCAGCGCGCCGATTGCCCACGCCGCCGCCCAGACTGACAACCCGGTGCGTCAGGGCAGCATTGCCATGCTGGGTACCTTTATCGACACCATCATTATCTGCACCATCACCGGGCTGGTGATTGTCGCCTCCGGTGCCTGGCAGCTGTGCCCGCCCGAAGTCGCCGAATGTGTCGCCGGCAAAGGCTTAAGTGGCGCCAACCTCACATCTGCCGCTTTCGCCCTCGGCCTGCCCGGCGTTGGTAACTATATTGTGACCCTCGGCCTGGCGATTTTTGCCTTCACCACCATTATTGGCTGGTCTTTTTATGGGGAGAAATGCACAGAGTACCTGTTCGGTGTAAAATCCGTGCCCATTTTCCGGATCATCTGGGTTTTGGCCATTCCGATCGGTGCAACGCGTGAACTCGACGTCGCCTGGCTGATTGCCGATACCCTCAACGCAATGATGGCGCTGCCAAACCTGGTTGCCCTGTTACTGCTGAGCCCGGTCGTATTCAAGCTGACAAAGAGTTTCTTAAACCATGGATCTGAGCCTGCATCAAAATGATATCGCCACCATCGTTGCCCGTGCGCTGGAAGAAGATGTGGGCAGCGGCGATATTACCGCCCGTCTGATCCCGGCAACTCAGCAAGCCAAGGCGCGCATCATTTCCCGTGAGCGCGCCATTGTTGCCGGGCGCGCCTGGGTAGATGAAGTATTCCGCCAGCTTGATCCGGCCGTCAGCGTGATCTGGCGTGTATCTGAAGGCCAGTGGGTACGCCCCAACCAGACGCTGTTTGAACTGCAGGGCAGTGCCCGCTCGCTGCTGACCGGCGAGCGCTGCGCCCTGAACTTTCTGCAAAGCCTGTCCGGCACTGCCACCCTGTGCCGCTTCTATGCCGACAAAGTGACCGGCACCGGCGTTAAGTTGCTCGATACCCGCAAAACCATTCCTGGTCTGCGAATCGCACAGAAGTACGCAGTCAGCGTCGGCGGTTGCTTTAACCATCGTATTGGCCTGTACGACGCTTTCCTTATTAAGGAAAACCACATCATGGCCGCCGGCGGCATTCGCGCAGCAGTCAGCCAGGCACACGACATTGCCCCCGGAAAACCGGTTGAGGTAGAAGTGGAAACCATGCAACAGCTGGATGAAGCCATCGACGCCGGTGCCGACATCATCATGCTCGACAACTTCAATCCTGAACAAATGCGCGTTGCCGTTGTCCATGCCAGACAGAAAAGTCAGGGCCGTACCAATGGCGTGGTAAAACTGGAAGCTTCCGGCGGCATTACCGATACCAGTCTGCGTGCCTATGCCGAAACCGGCGTGGATTACATTTCTATTGGCGCCCTGACCAAAGACTGCAAAGCGATTGACCTGTCAATGCGGCTGGTAAATTAACCAATCGCCATAAAAAAGATTTCAAAGGCATATTAATGAATATTACTTCGTACAACCGCTACCAGGCTTTTGCCATTCACCTGGCGGTCAGTTTTGTTATTTTTCTTATTCTGTTGTTGCTGGTGTTTTACGTCTGGTATCCGGGTATTTTCTTTGAGTCGGAAAAAGGCTGGAAAGCCATTGCGTTAATCGCGGGTGTCGATCTGGTTCTCGGCCCGCTTTGCACCCTTATTGTTTTTAATCCGGCGAAAAAAAGTCTGAAAATGGATCTGGCGATAATTGCGTTATTGCAGGCCGGCGCACTGATCACCGGCAGTTACCTGATACATGAACGCCGGCCGGTGGCTTTTCTTATGTTCGAGCCAGAATCCGGCGTCATGACCCTGTACGCTGCTAACTTAAGCGCCGAAACAATCCGATATATTAACGAACACGATAGTCCATTGTTTTACTATCACTCATCCTCCGATCCAATAAATACCGAGCTAATAGATAAATCAAACTTCAGGCTCAACAAAGAGAATCTCCAAGTACTGACATTCAATAATTTTCAATCAGATCAGAACAACACGACCAAAAGCCAGCCAGTCTATCTGCAAATAGACAGAGGCAGAAAGGACGGGGTTTATCTGACGATAGATAACTTTAATACTTTAAGAGTTGAGAAAGTTTTTGATAATCCCCCGAAGTAATTCTCTTGACAACTGACACTCCCCAAGCAAAGGTGACAAAAATTGTCACCTTGTTTTTCCGTAACTACTTCACAGATCATTGAGATAGCGCACAAATAGGGCTTGCGGAGGTTCCGCAAGCTTGGCACACTCTTCGCACCATCTAGCATGAATGGCTCTGACCCGCAGGCGTGCCGCAGACTGAAATCAGTCAACGTCACCAAACCGAGTCAAGAATTAAAAATCTCAAATCGAGTGGAGAATTCCCTATGTTAAAACAAGTTCAAAAAGGTTTTACCCTGATTGAATTGATGATCGTTATTGCGATTATCGGTATTCTGGCTTCTGTAGCACTGCCTGCTTATCGCGAATACATCATCAATACTCAACTGTCCGGTGTATTCACTGGCGTGAAGTCCGTTCAGGTGGCCATTGAGACTCAGTACTCTAATGTTGGTGAACGCTTCATTACCAGCGCTACAGACCCTCGTCGCGCGCAAGCGTGTGCTTATCAGGCCGATGCGACTGTTGCTTCCTGCTGGCAGGGTAACTACGGTATGCGTGCAGCACCAGACGCCAGCAAAATTGCGGGCATCAATTCTGTTGATATCGTTGCCGGTGCTGCAGCATTCCCGACTGCAACCTGTGCAAGTGGCGTAGTTGGCCTGGCGAATCTGGTTGGTCCAACTGCTTATACCGCTCCTAACGTACAGATTCAGCTGACATTCGATGCTGAGATTGACGCCGATCTTGATACTACTTTTGTTAACCTGATTCCTGTGTACGATGCAGCACGCCCGCAAACCCTGGGTTGGGTTGCAACTGCAGGCTTCCCTAACAACGATGTTGGCGGTCTGGCCTGCAAGTGGGTCAACGATAACATCAACGTTAACTGGTTGCTGTAATCGCGCTGTCAGATTAGAACCCGCTTCGGCGGGTTTTTTTATGCCTGACAGAAGTTAACGATGAGCTATTTTATAGCGCTATACCTCTCCCTCTGGTATGTTCTGATACAAAAAGCACAATGCCTTTGGGGATCCATCTATGGCCGTTCTAACCGGCTTACCACGCCGTATCGTTGAGCAGAATCTGGTTAACAGCCAGCAGGCTCAGGAAATCATCAATAAGGCAAAGCAGGACAAAATCAGTTTTGTTGCCGCCGCTGTTGCATCGGGTTACATAAAGTCACGTGCTATTGCGCTGTTGGCTTCTGAAGAATTTGGCCTCCCCCTGCTGGATCTCAGCGCCTTTGATTTTGACCTGATGCCCAAAGATCTGGTCAGCCGCGAACTGATCGAAAAGCACCGGGTTCTGCCATTGTTTCAGCGCGGAAACCGCCTTTTTGTCGCACAGAGCGACCCTTCAGCCATGCTGGCAATCGATGAAATAAAGTTCAATACCGGCATGACTGTTGAAGCGGTACTGGCTGAAGAAGATAAGCTGGGCAGTGCTGTCGATAAGTTTCTGGCCGCTAACGACAACAACTTTGGCGACCTGGATGGCGACCTGGACGACGTTGATCTGGAAGACCCCGACGCACGAGATAAAACCCAAGACACGGAAAAAGATTCCTCTGGCGACGATGCCCCGATTGTACGTTTCGTGAATAAAATGCTACTCGATGCTATTAAAGGCGGCGCCTCCGATATCCACTTTGAACCTTATGAAAAGCGTTACCGCGTACGCTATCGTACCGATGGTATGTTGCATGAAGTCGCCAGCCCACCGGTCAACCTTGCCGGTAAGATTGCTGCGCGTTTAAAAGTGATGTCACAGATGGATATCTCTGAGCGACGTGTTCCCCAAGATGGCCGCATCAAGATGAAGCTGTCCAAAACCAAGGCCATCGATTTCAGGGTAAACACCCTGCCAACCCTTTGGGGCGAAAAAATCGTACTGCGTATTCTTGATCCTTCTTCGGCCAAACTGGGGATTGATATGCTCGGCTATGAAGCCGATCAGAAAACCCTGTATCTGGATGCCCTGGCCAAGCCTCAGGGGATGATTTTGGTTACCGGCCCGACCGGTTCCGGTAAAACGGTATCTCTGTATACCGGTCTGAATATCCTTAACGTGGAAGGCACCAATATATCCACTGCCGAAGACCCGGTGGAAATTAACCTCGAAGGTATTAATCAGGTAAACGTGAACGCCCGCGTCGGCCTCGACTTTGCAGCGGCTCTGCGTTCCTTCCTGCGTCAGGACCCGGACGTGGTGATGGTGGGGGAAATCCGGGATCTGGATACCGCCTCCATCGCGATTAAAGCGGCCCAGACCGGTCACTTAGTGCTTTCCACACTACACACTAACAGTGCTGCCGAAACCCTGACCCGTCTGGCCAATATGGGCGTGCCCTCGTTCAACATTGCAACCTCCGTCAGTCTGATTATCGCTCAACGATTAGCACGCCGACTTTGCCCAAATTGCAAGGTTCCGGCAGAAATACCCAAGGAGCTGCTTTTGGAAGCTGGCTTTACGGATGAGCAACTGCAAACCGCTGAGATTTATAAACCGGTCGGCTGTGAGCAATGCAAAGGGGGCTACAAAGGCCGTGTCGGTATTTATGAAGTAGTTAGAATAACCGATGCCATCTCCCGTATTATCATGGAGGGCGGTAACTCGATTGAGATTTCTGATGCGGCGCGCAAAGAAGGCTTTAACGATTTGCGTACATCAGCGCTGCAAAAGGTTGCCCAAGGGGTTACCAGCCTGGAAGAAGCTAACCGGGTAACCACCGACTAAGTTTTACGGCAGCCTTTGTGCTGCCCATAGCATGGATACAACAGCACAATGGCTAAGCAAATAAAGAACAGCGCCTTTGCCTGGGAAGGCATCAATCGCCGCGGCCAGACTATTAAGGGCGAAATGAGTGGCCAAAATGCAGCGATGGTCAAAGCCCAATTACGCAAACAGGGCGTTAATCCGCTGAAAGTCCGCAAAGTTGCCCAACCCTTACTAGGACTGGGGAAGGGCAAAAAAAAGATCAAATCGGCCGATATCACCTTTTTTACCCGTCAGATGGCTACCATGATCAAAGCCGGCGTTCCTTTGGTGCAATCGTTTGATATCGTGGCCGACGGTATTGATAACCCTTCAATGAAAGAGTTGATTCTGGGTCTGCGCGATACCGTATCTGCCGGTAATGATTTTGCCTCAGCCCTGAAGCAACATCCTGAGTATTTCGATGATCTGACCTGTAACCTGGTTGAGTCCGGTGAACAAGCTGGTGCACTTGAGGCCATGCTGGAAAAAGTGGCCATTTACAAAGAGAAAACTGAGATTCTGAAAGCCAAAATCAAAAAAGCGATGACTTACCCTATTGCTACTCTGGTGGTGGCATTTGTGGTTACCGCTATCCTGTTGATTAAGGTAGTACCAACCTTTGACGATATGTTCCGCAGTTTTGGTTCACAACTGCCGGCACCGACACAGTTTGTGGTTTATCTGTCCGAACAGGCACAAGCCTATTATCTGCACGTACTGGGCGTTCTTGCCGTTGCCGGGGTGTTCTTTTCACAGGCAATGAAACGCTCTCCCACCTTTAGAAATAGTTTTGAACGCTTCACGCTCAAATTACCGGTTTTCGGCGATCTTATCCGTAAAGCAGCCGTAGCCCGCTACGCCCGGGTTCTGTCGACTACCTTTGCTGCCGGTGTGCCATTGGTAGAGGCACTGGAATCCGTTGCCGGTGCGGTAGGCAATGTTGTTTATCGCGAAGCCGTACTGAAAATCCGTGATGAAGTATCCTCTGGCCAGCAGATGCACTTTGCGATGCGTTCGACCGGTGTGTTCCCCAATATGGTGGTACAGATGACCAGTATCGGTGAGGAGTCCGGTGCTCTTGATGCCATGCTGGATAAAGCCGCCACTTATTTCGAAGATGAAGTGGATAACGCCGTCGACAACATGACCGCTCTGCTTGAGCCGATGATTATGGCGTTCCTCGGTGTGGTAATCGGTGGTCTGATCATCGCAATGTACCTGCCAATCTTCGAGATGGGTAAAGCCGTAGGATGAAACTACTGCAACTGCTGGCCGACAACCTTATCTGGCTGGCTATTTTTATCGCGCTGTTCAGCCTGCTCATCGGCAGTTTCCTCAACGTCGTTATCCTGCGCTTTCCGGTCATGATGTTCCGCAGCTGGAAGCAGGATTGCCTGGAAATGGACAGCAATCTGCCCAAGCACCCGGCCATTGATGATCTGAGTAAGCCCTTCAACCTGTTAAAGCCTGACTCACACTGTCCCAAATGTCAGGCTCCAGTCAGGGCCTGGCAGAATATTCCGGTGCTGAGCTGGGTCTTGCTGCGCGGTAAGTGTGCCGGTTGTGGCACCCCTATAGGCCTGCGTTATCCGGCGGTGGAAATTGCCACCGCCATTCTAAGTACGGCGTTATTACTGGTGTATCCCTGGGGCTGGCAGCTGGCCGCTATGCTGGTGTTTACTTGGTTGTTAATCAGCATGTCGGTGATTGATATCGACCATCAGATTTTGCCCGACACAATGACGTTAAGCCTTCTGTGGCTGGGGCTTATGGTCAACAGTCAGGGATTATTTACCGATCTGGAAAGTGCGGTATACGGCGCCGCTGCGGGCTATCTGGCATTGTGGAGCGTGTTCTGGATCTTCAAGCTGGTTACCGGCAAAGAGGGAATGGGGTACGGCGACTTCAAACTGCTGGCCGCCCTTGGCGCCTGGCTCGGCGTTCAAAGCCTGCCGCTGATTATCCTGCTCTCTTCCGTGGTGGGCGCTGTGGTTGGTATTGCCGGCATTATTATTCTCGGACGGGACAAAAATGTTCCGATTCCTTTTGGCCCCTATCTGGCCGCCGCTGGCTGGATTGCCGCCCTCTGGGGCAATGACATCAGCCAGTGGTATCTGGGCCGTTTCTGACAGGTAATAATCAGCGATGTGGGTTTTGGGTTTAACCGGTGGAATTGGCAGCGGCAAAACCGCTGCCAGTGACTTTTTTGCCGGCAAAGGTATTACTGTGGTCGATGCCGATATTGTCGCCCGCGAAGTTGTTGAGCCTGGCCAGCCGGCATGGCAGGCAATCAAGGAGCATTTCGGCGAACAGGCACTGCTGGCGGACGGTAGTCTTAATCGTGCCTGGCTGCGTGACAAAGTTTTCTCCGAGCCGGACGAACGTAAGTGGCTGGAATCCCAGACTCACCCGCGCATCCGCGACAGTATTATCCGCCAATTGCAGCAAGCAACCTCTGCCTATGCCATTCTGGTCTCGCCCCTGTTGTTCGAATCCGGCCAGGCATTATTAACACAACATACACTGCTGATTGATGTGCCGGTCGATATTCAGATTGCGCGGGCCACTTCCCGCGACCAGAATAACGCCGATCAGATCCGCCGCATTATCGCTGCACAAATGCCTCGCGATGAACGCCGTGCACGCGCCGATGATATTGCCGATAACAGTCTGGGGCTGGCCGAACTGCACCAGCAGCTGGAACTGTTACACAACAGCTACCTGTTACGTGCCGCCTCACGATAAAATAGCCCGCAACAGCGCTGACTAACATGCGATTAGCAAACCTGCGAGAACCCCATGAAAGTAAACTGCCCGACCTGTAAAAAAGACGTGGAATGGATTGCGGAAAACAAATACCGTCCATTCTGCTGCGAACGCTGCAAGCTGATTGATCTGGGCGAATGGGCCAGCGAAGGTCATGCCATTCCCGGCAAACCGGCCGACGAAGTGCTGATGTCGGAAGAATGGCAGCAGGAACAGAACAAGCCGTACAACTGATTATCCTGCGGCCAGCTGCAGAGAAGCCGGCCGCTGAATAAGGGAAAATACCAACCTTACTGAACAGCCGCAGCGTTTTTCCCGCGCAGTTTCTCCCACACAGCCATTACACCCACCAACACCGCTCCGGCCAGCAATCCCACCAGCAGGTTAAATACCAGCGGCAGTAATGCACTGCTGATATCCGCCAGCCATGGCAGCGTTGTGCCCCAGCTGTGAATCGCCCAACCGGATGCAGAATGC
>FLOH01000881.1_pt1 | contig 52703 bp, 45 predicted proteins | sample 756751 | NCBI WGS metagenome assembly FLOH01 (sample SAMEA4026879, study PRJEB14308) | marine metagenome | biome: coastal water; material: water | depth 74 m | reverse complement strand
ATTTAAAGACGGGTCACATTGTTGGCGCAACCCCGTATAAACAACAAATTATGCAAGCTGTTGGCGTTGTTTCTTCGGCATTTGTTATGATGCCCGTTTTATGGATGCTTCATCAACGTTATGGAATTGGTACTGACGCTCATTTATCACCAGAAATGCAGGGACATGTATTGGAAGCTCCCCAAGCTAGTCTAATGGCGAATATTGCCAATGGCGTGTTTAATCAGGATTTGCCATGGGGATTAATTGGGATTGGTGCATTTATCGCTGTAATGATAATTATTGTTGACAAAATGCTGGAGTTCCGTGGATCAGCCTTTCGTACACCAGTTTTAGCAGTTGCAGTCGGATTGTATCTGCCTTTCCATTTAGCCACTCCTATTTTTATTGGTGGACTCATCAATTATTTCGCTTCCGGTAAAGTTGTACCAAAAGGCGAAGAAGATATAAATCAAAATGGTCTTTTATTTGCATCAGGTCTAATTACTGGTGAAGCGTTAATAGGAATTCTTCTCGCAGTTCCGTTAATGCTAAATGAATTGTATGATTGGCACATCCCGGCAGAATTCACAATCTTTGAAGACGCACCATGGGATGCCTGGCCTGGGTTCATATTATTGATTGGTGTTTGTTATTGGCTCTATTCAATAGCTAAAAAGAAATCTGCGTGACTATAAAGAGAGATATATTAAAGAGATTACCCAAGGTTGAGTTACATTGCCATTTAGATGGCAGTGTTCGACCTGAAACGATCCTTGACCTTGGGAAATCCCAAAAGATAGCACTCCCTGCTACAGATGTTGATTCATTGCGACAAATCCTTCAAATCGGAAATAATCGAGGTTCTTTGAATGATTACCTGGAACGATTTCCAATCATACTCAGCGTATTACAAACTCCTGATTCTCTTGAGCGCATTGCCTATGAACTCATCGAAGATATTTCAAAGGAAAATACTCGGTACATCGAAATCAGATATTCACCGATTCTTCATACCCAAAATGGTATGACTATTGAAGAATCGGTGGATGCAATTAAAATTGGTTTAAAACGTGGCGAAAACGATTTTGGCGTAAAATCCGGTATTATCGTATGCGGGATAAGAAATATTCCGCCTGAAATTTCACTGAAATTGGCTGACCTTACCGTACGTTTTAAAGGGAGAGGTGTTGTTGGTTTTGATCTAGCCGGCGCAGAAGAAAACTTCCCTGCAAAAGATCACAGGGAAGCCTTTTATATGATTCTAAATCACAATATCAATGCAACAATTCATGCAGGAGAAGCATTTGGTCCATCCTCGATTCATCAGGCATTACATTATTGCGGTGCCCACAGAATAGGTCATGGTACACGATTAAAAGAAGATAAAGAGTTAATGAATTACGTTAATGACCATAGGATTCCGTTAGAAATTTGTCTTACATCCAATTTCCATACTCATTCTGTCCGCTCATTGAAATTTCATCCCATTAAATATTATTTTGATAAGGGATTACGCGTAACGATAAATACAGACAATAGGACGATATCAAATACAACTTTAACAAACGAATTCCAAATTGCACATGACACATTTGGTTTCACGCTGAATGATTTACGCACATTTACAATTACAGCAATGAAAAGTGCTTTTCTACCACACAGCGAAAGAAAAGCGATGACGAAATCTATTGCAGAAGAGCTAGAACAAGAATTTGGTTTGATGCCTGAGTTTATAGAGCAGCAAAGCTAGCGGATAATGCTAATTTTTTCAAAGGCTTGATTGCCTTTTTCGTCATAGACTGATATTATATATACACCACTCCCCACCAGCTGACCATTTTCAGCTCTTCCGTCCCATTGTATTTGATCACCATGGATTCCAATATCTTGATGTGATAGTTTTTTAATTACTCTGCCATCTAATGTTAAAATTTGTGCAGATGAGTTTGCTGTCAGTTGATCGATGACTAAGAATGAGTGTTTTGATAAAATAAAAGGACTTGGGAAGACTCTGAGTTTTGTATAATTTTTCTTTGATTTCACAAATGGAATTCGGAATACGCTAATACCTTTATTTGTAGTAATTACTGCCAACCCATTTTCATTGTCAAAAGCAATATCTGTAACAGCGTCTGATAATAATTGGCTTGTTTCAGTGTTGATTGACTCGACGGTGAGATCCGGATCATTGTCAGGCCAAAACGATGCATTATTGAGCAATACATGGATTCCATTCTGGGGAGTCGTCGTCCAAATATTTTCATCTGCATCTAATTCCACTTTTGAAAATCGAGTAAAGGCAATGTTTGGGAAATACGTAAAATTACTATAATTCCTAATTGGAGTAGTATTTGATGATTGTAGATCAACGTACTCTAATCCGATTGGTGTCACAGCATAAAGACGATCATCGGATGTAATCGCCAAATCCCAAATAGTGGATACTTGTTCGCTACCATCAGTTAATGAATTGATTTTTTGAGAATACACATTAAGATCATTTTCGGTTAAAGTTTCATCATTATTAACGATCATTAAAAAACCACCATTAGTGAAACCAGCATTTTCTTCACCTTCAAAAAAGCCGACCCATGCTCTATTCCATGAGTCAATTTCAATCGTATTGGGTGTAAGACTAATGCCATTTGATGAAGTTGCTTTGACAGCTTGATGTTTATCAAAATTCTGATTGAAAATGGAAATGGGGTTATGCTGAGCTCGAGCATAAGCATCAGCAACCCAGAGATTCCCTGATTTATCAAATGTTAAGTCTTTCACTACCAAATATGGATCGGAATTACTTGATGTAAACCAGTAATCCAAATACGTATTATCAATCAAAGTGAAATCTGACGGATTATCAATATCGATTATTATTATTCCACCGCCATGCCTTATTGGCTCAGGATACGTTCCTCTGATAGCTAAATAGACCATACCATCAGGTCCTTCTTTGATATCAGCAATAAATCCACCAAAATCTACTGGGATAGTATCTGCTGCAAATGAATTATGATCGAAAGAAGAATGAACGATTGTATCAAAACTGGTAGTTTCAGTGATATTTCTCCATCCCCATTCTTCCAAAATAGCCAAACCTTTGCTCGAACCGGCCACCAATCTCCCATCAGACAAAACTGTAATTGCAGAAAAATCATTGGTAAGGGGACAATTAGGACGAAAATAACTAAGGGATTCATTATTACTATTTGGAATGGCTATTCCCTCCTTAGTACCCAACACGGGAACACCATTTGACATAATTGATAAACTTAATGTCGATTTATATCTTAGAAAGATTTCCATCTCTTTTGCTGTTTCGCCAAATTCAATTAATTTATTGTTTAATGTCCCCCATACTCTTCCATCTTGTGTCACAGATATTTGACGCAACGTATAATTGAAATAATCAATAATAAGCTCGAGTTCATTATCCTGATTGATTCGATAAATATCATTATTGGTTTGAAAAACAATTTGCTTTCCTGTGGAATAAAGGGATTGTATAGTTGTGTGAACATTGTCGAATGCATAATTCCAAGAGGACGGATTTTTCAAATTTGATTCTTTGTAAGTGGCACTGATCAATCCATCATCTGTGGCAACATATAACGTATTACCAATGACGCCAATGCCAATAATTTCAGAAATCGCTATGGACCAATTTTGATACGCATCCTTGAAAATCCACTTGCCATCACGGATTTGAAATTCCATCACACCCAAATCTTGGTTTTTTTTATAAGCCACAAAAATAATCGAATCAGCTACCTCAATTTGAATGATTTCACTTAACTCAAAGTCAAATTCTTCAATCGATTGTCCGTCACGATAAATTTGTATGGTTCCATTTGGACTATTTCCACCCAACCAAAGATTCCCCAGACTATCCATGGCAATTTCACATAAATCCGTATTCATCAATCCATCAATATTCGTATAGGTTTTAAATTCCTCAGACGTGAATGAATATTCCAGTAAACCGCCATGGGTCGCAGAAAATACTTTGTCATCGTCTATCACCATATCATTGATCTCTAACGGTGATGTATACGATTTCCACTCGCCCATAACGGATTGAGATTGTGCAATTCCAAACAATACACCAACGATGGTGATATATCTGATCATGTTCATGATGGAAATGGGTTTGGGATAAAACACAGAATAAAAATCGCTAAGCAAATATAACCTATCTTTTTGTCTTGATCATTTAAAGGTGTGTCCACATCCATAACGGGCGGATGTTTGGTTGTACGCATTACTAACAGAATAAGCACTCCCCAGACCAACCAGTTGGGAGATATAAAACTAAGTGGAATTAGACATACAAAAGCAATCTTTGCAATTAAATCATGCTTGCGGCCAAACATCGCGTAAGCCACATGCCCACCATCTAATTGACCGATTGGTAGAAGGTTTAACATGGTTACAAGAAGTCCAATCCAGCCTGCAAATGCCACCGGATGCAACATCACATCCTGATTATCAGCAAGACCAGGATGTGTCATGAATGATAAAATTTTGACCAGAATCGAGTCGCCTAGTGCAAATCCCTGATAATCTCCAGATATCTCAATAACGTCTGATAAATACAGCCCAATAATGAGTGCGGGCAATGCAACAAGAAAACCTGCAATAGGACCAGCAGCTCCAATATGCAATAATGCTCTTTTTTGATAGATGGGCGATTTAATCTTTATAAAAGCACCAAAGGTGCCAATAAATGTAGGTGCTGGAATAAAATACGGTAATGTGGCATCCACACGGTGTTTTCTGGCAAAATAGTAATGACCAAATTCGTGGGTACCTAAAATCAGCAAAAGTGTAAACGAAAATGGAATCCCTGCAGTTATTGACCATGGATTCGAAAATACGTTTGCTCCTTCCATGAGAGCTCCTGCAAATAAGGTCGTGAGTATGGTCAACAAAAACAAGATAATATTGATGCGCGGAATCTTTGGGAGCTTGAACAAAACATCATCTTTGTCTTCAAACCGGATATAAACATTATCCATTGTTCCCTGAATCGTGATACGTGCATCCAATTTGGATGCCTCAGTTTTAACCTCATCCATGGTAGTATTATCAGACAATCTTCCTGAAGTCACCCACGTATTGTCAGAATGCCCAACTTTTTGCGGCAAATACAAACCATCCAGTTTAGTGAGAAGTGTTTTGAATTCTGTTTCGTTCATAGCAAATAATCTACTGTACAACCATCATCCTCTCAAAAGGTTTCCATGTGAGAAAGTTTCAAGTTTTAAGGGTTAAGTTTTATCAATTCTCATATTCATACAAATATAGTGTAATAGAATATTGGCTTTTATTCACATTTTATATATTTGTGTAATCCGTGGAACCTGTCAATCGTAGTTCGAAGAACGAAGATTGATTCGTGGTTTAATATTGGAGGTTTGAAATTTCATCTGATTTACCGAATTTTCACCATGAGAAAACTACTATTCTTTTGTTTTGCCAGCATTCTATTGAGTCAACCAACAACGCCTCATCATCCTCTTAGTATTGATGTGCGAACGAAATTATTTCAGGATGATTTACTAAAGATTGTTGTGCAAGTTGAAAACACGTCTGATCGTAATATCGAATATCTGGAAGGCTTTTTGACTGAAATTGATGCAACGGGTTCAATAACTAAAGAAATTCGCATGCAAATTGTCCAACCTTCAGATGCACTGTTTGCATCTAATTCAATATTATCAGACTCACACACTATGCCATACAAAGAACATCAATTCTCTAAATTCCTATTTCATATAAATAAAATCAGGTTTCAAGGGGATTATAGATTGTATACCTACCATCCTGCAGTAGGACTAATTCGAATAGACTAAATTACTTTTTAAAAACGAATGAAATTAATCGAGGTATTTCATTTTCATCTAAACCGTCAAACCACTCATCCATCTCTTCAAGTTTAAACCCATTTTCTTTGGCACTGGATACATACTCAGAACTATGATGCGTGTAAACTTCTAATTCTTCAATACCTTTTTCCGATTCAAACCGTGCTTTACTTCCGGCATATTGTTTAAATGGATGTAATTCGCTAATAAAGAATATTCCGTTGGGTTTTAACTTTTTATAAGCTTGGTCGAAAATAAAATGCAAATCCTTTATATGTTCCAGCGTCAAGCTACACGTTATTAAATCAGCACTTTCATTTTTCACATCCCAAGGGCGGGTTAAATCTGCTTTTTTAAAGGTTACACTACCGTCCATTACTTTTGCTTTTGCTAATGCTAGCATTTCCTGAGAAAAATCTAATCCCGTAATGGTTTTGGCTTTCGTTAATAACCATTCTGTATTCTTCCCTGTGCCACACCCTAATTCCAAAACATGATCAAATGTATATTTCGTTAAGGTAGTAATGGTTGATTCTTTATCTAAATCGCGTGTTTTGTTTTCGTTGGTATCATACAGTTTAGCCCACGAATTATATGCTTTTTCTATGCTCATTCTCGTATTATTTCTATCGGTGTTTTTTATAAAGTAGGCGGAGCGATATCGCAGTATGATACCATATACTGTATTATGCTAAATCTTGACGGAAAAGATCTATTCTTGTTTTGATTTCTTTAGCTTCTTTTCAGCTTTTTTTTCTTTTAGAGATTTAGCAGGTGCTTTTTTTACGTTTTTCTTTGTGTCTTTGCCTTTTCCCATGATTAATCCTTTAAAATGTTTTTAATGTGTTGCTCTAATTTAAAACAATGTGTGCCAATTTCTATAATTCTATTACTTATATATTCTGTACAAACCGCTGATTTACACGTTGTACGAATTAATATGCGTCGATTAATTGACTGTATAACCTTCATCTGTCTTAACAATCTTACCTAAATTAATTAACCAAAGAAGTCTAAAATTAACTTGTGCAAAGGTTGTCCATTCAATATCAAAATTGTCTTTTAGATAATTTAAAATTTCTTCTTCCCTTAATGGTGTAAAGGAAGTTTTTAGATATTCATAGATATCATCAAACGCTAAAATATTTTTAGCAACTATTTCATAAAGTTGTTCTTTGCTTTTAGAATCGAAATAATTTTCTCCATCTTGTGTCAATATATAACTGCCATTTTCAAAACGAGTCAATCCCATACTTTTGGGAACATTAATATATCCTTGCGTGGTTCCCTGGCTGGTTACATTTTTAAAATTGTCTAAATACCACTTAATTAATCCTTTTTTAGTATTATTGCCATTTGAAATTTCTTCTAGAAATTTGTTTAAAGTCTCAGTATAACTGTAAATACCACCTGGCAATGGCCAAATTGATCTATTCTTTTCTGAATTAACATTTCCATTATCTTCTGAAGCAAAATTTTGAAAGTATGCTTCATCAATTGATAAAACAAATAATTCTTCCTTCTTTACACCCACACCATACTTTATTAATAATTGTATTAATCTCTCACCATTAACAAGGGAAACGGGCATTTTATTTGGTGCTTGTGCTTCTTTAATTCCATCTTTAGTAAAGTCAGAAGTTGTAATTATGAGTCCTCTCTGGTCTACTTCTGCACTACCACGTAGTTGAGTAATTACTGATCCATTAATTTTATTAGAAGCCGCATATCGTTTTACTTGTATAACAGTTTTTACATTTGTAATTCCACCGACGGTAAGATTTGCAATTACATCGATTCCTTTATCACCACTTCGTTTTGTAACGGTCACATTTTCGTAACCAATATTTTGAAGTAAATCTGCTGTTAAATATTCGAATTGGAACGGATCCATTGAAAACAATAACTCCTTTAATCGATTTTTAGTTATTTCATTTTGATTCTCAATAATCACAAGAGGTGAATTTGGAACATTAGATTTCTTTTTTAATATAAAAAGACCTCTGCCTACTTTACGAAATGGCGAGTTTTTATTTTTGTTTATATCAACATATATCTGTGCTGCCATTGTTGCTTCAGGAGTCTTGCCTGAGCTTTCAATTAAGTTTTCTTCAATCGCAACTTTGGTAATTCAGCAGCTGTCATTGGAATGTCGGCTCGTTTCAATATTTTAATTGCTGCTATTTTAAAAGATATTTTCTTTTCGTTCATATTATCCTCAAAATAATTAGATATAAGAGAAATATATTTATTACTTTTTCTACAGTCATCTAAAATAAATAAAAAAATTACTAGCCATTAATAACCCTCTCACCAATCTAATTCCCCTTCGCCCGATGCTTCTCCAATTTTTTATTCAATAAATCTGAACCATCTCGTTCATCCAATTGCATATATAAATTATTGATCCAGAAGCGACTTTGTTTGATGTATTCATCAATCATGTTCATGGGCATTCGTTCTGCATACATGGTGGCAATTATAAGTGCAGATGGAAGCGGTATCGTTAAATTGTATGCATCTTCATAAAAAAAGTCAACAGCTCTCACCAATTCTTTGGTAGACATATAATCGGTGATATCCGCATAAAGACTATCTGCTAATTGTGGAGCTACATTCCATGTTTGTAGGTAATCATAAAGGCGAGCATCCATAATTCCATTGATATAAGCAGCTTTTACCTGATAAATCAGTTCAGGATTATGATCCACTTTTCTCTCAATTCGTTTCCAGTCACCACCATCCCAAAATAATCGATGTTGCTGGCTGAGCCCAACCGTTACCAAAATAAAAAATACAAAAAATAGTTTACGCATTATTTTACCACTACCGTTTTAATATTTACAAATTCACGAATGCCCAATGCTGATAATTCCCTGCCATAACCCGACTCTTTTACGCCACCAAAAGGTAATCGCGGGTCTGATTTTACAAAATTATTTACAAATACGCACCCTGCTTCTAACTGGTGTACTGCCAGATGATTTCCTTTTTCAATGTCGGATGTGAATATTGCCCCGCCCAACCCAAATCGCGATTGATTGGCTAATTGTATCGCTTCAGTGGCTGGATTAACCGATCTGAGATAATCTGACACCTATTTATTCAAGCCCAGTTTATCGATGATAAATGCATAATTAAATGCCACTTCTTTTAAATAATCATAACGACCGGAAGCTCCACCATGACCTGCGCCCATATTCGTTTTCAGCAAGAGGTCATTATTATCGGTTTTCAGCACACGGAGTTTTGCCGTCCATTTTGCCGGCTCCCAATATTGAACCCGCGGATCATTGAGCCCAGCGGTGATGAGAATATGATTATAATCCTTGGCTTCAACATTATCGTATGGTGAATAGGATTTGATATAATTATAATATTCCAAATCCTTCGGATTGCCCCATTCGTCGAATTCAATTACGGTGAGTGGAATCGTTTCATCCCACATCGTATTTACAACATCCACAAATGGAACTTGTGCAACGGTCACTTTGAAAATCTCAGGTCGCATATTTAATACGGCACCCATCAATAAACCGCCAGCACTTCCACCACTGGTTGCCAATAATTCAGGATTCGTATATTTTTCGTCCACAAGAAAATCTGCACAGGCAATGAAATCGGAAAATGTATTTTTCTTATTAAGCATTTTGCCATCTTCATACCATGGGCGACCTAAATAACCGCCCCCACGTGGATGCGCCAAGACATAGATAAATCCACGATCTAATAAGCTTAGTCTTGAATAACTAAAGTAAGCATCCATTGATGAACCATAGGACCCATATCCATAAAGATAGAGTGGGTTTTCGCCATTCTTTTCGATTCCCTTTTTATGCACAACGGACATTGGAATCTTTTTCCCATCTTCGGCAGTTGCCCACAACCGATAGGTTTCGTACTGTGACTTATCATATCCGCCAAGAACTTCATCCTGTTTCTTCAATTCACGATTGCGACCATCCATATCGTAATCGTATACGGTTTTTGGAGTGATCATGGATGCATACGTATAACGTAATACGGATGTATTAAAATCAGGATTTGAATTACCCCAAAGAGCATAAGCTAATTCATCAAATGTGACATAATGTTCTTCACCAGAATCCAATGTTTGAATTCGGAGATTATCAAGTCCATTTGTTTTCTCATAGATTACTAAATGATTTTTGAATGCATCTACACCATCGAGCTTTGTTTCTAACCGATGCTCAATGACCGTTGACCAGTTTTCTTTCCCAATCGAATTGACCGATGTCTTCATTATCTTAAAATTGATGGCATCTTCATTGGTCAGGATGTAAAAGGTATCAGAATGATGAATGACATCATATTCTACACCGTCTGATCTTTCGGCAAATAATGTAAAAGCTCCACCGGGAGTATCAGCGTTGAGATAGTGAAACTCGGATGTATTATTATTCCCTAATGCAATATAAATAAACTGATTACTTTTAGATTTGGATAAACCAACAAAGTATGAATCATCTGGCTCGTGGAATACTAAACCATCTTGATCCATAACTCCTAAAACGTGTCGCCAGATTTTATCAGGCCGATGGGCATCGTCTAAAGTATTGTAGAATACAGTTTTGTTGTCGTTGCCCCATTCCATGGAATAATAAATACCTTCAATTTCATCAGGGAGCATTTCTCCAGTTGATAAATCTTTAAATTTCAAAATATAGTTTTCGCTTCCATTGTCATCCACCGCAAACGCCAACAGATTATGATCAGGCGAAATTTCAAAAACGCCAATGCGGAAATATTCTTTCCCTTCAGCTAGAACATTTTCATCCAGGATAATTTCTTCATTGGCATCCAGACTACCTTTTTTCCTGCAATTGATGTCATACTGTTTACCTTCTTCTGTGCGGGAATAATAGTAATAATCATCAACTTTCACCGGAACAGATAAATCTGTTTCCTTTATCCGACTTTTCATTTCCTGAAAAAGTGTTTCCTGCAAATCTTTCGTATGCTCCGTCATGGTTTCTGTATAAGCATTTTCTGCTTCCAGATAATCAATAACTTCTTTGTTGTCACGATCACGAAGCCAGAAATAATTATCGATTCTTGGATCATTATGTACTGTTACATCCTTTGGGATTATTTTCGCAACAGGTGCTGTTGGTGCCATAGGTATTTTTTCCGTTATTTGACTTGGTTGTTGAGTGCAGGATGCAATAATAAAAACCATCCCTGCTAAGATTAGTAATTTGCTAATATTCATGATTAATCTCTCTTATTTAAGCAGGAATTCTTCCCAAAATAGGCTCACTGCATTTTGATAATATGTTCGATTAAATTGTTTCCGAAAACCATGACCTTCATCCATGGCAACCATGTACCAGACGTCGCCACCATTCTCACGAATGACATCGCGCATCTGCTCTGCTTCTGTTACAGGAACTCGGGGATCATTAAATCCTTGAATTATAAATATGGGCTTGGTGATTTTGCGAGCATTGTTATTAGGTGAAATCGTTTCCAAATGCGCATTCATTTCAGGATCACGTTCGTCGCCATATTCTGCCCGACGTAAATCACGACGATATTCCTTGGTGTTTTTGAGGAACGTCACAAAATTTGAAATCCCAACCACATCAACGGCTGCTCGGAGACGATCATTATAATGTGTCATACAGGCTAAAACCATATATCCGCCATACGATCCACCATAAACCGCCATGCGGTCACTATCCAAATCTGGTTGATCATCTACCCAATTAAGGAAATACTCGATATCTTTCACAGAATCTTCTCTTTTAAATCCATTATCCAATTTTAGATAGCTTTTTCCGTACCCATTGGATCCCCGCACATTGGTAGCTAAAACAGCTAAACCAAGTTCATTAACCCAATATTGGAATGTGGATGAAAAATACGGATTATACTGGCTTTCTGGCCCACCATGGATGTACACAACCACTGGATGTGGTCCTTCACCCTTTGGTTTGAAAATAAACCCGGGTACTTCTAAACCATCGAACGATGTCACATGGATTAATTCTGGTATTACAAATTGATCCGTGTCCAAACCGCCTACTTCACTTTTTGTCCATCGCGTGAGTTTTTTATTTCGAAGATTTAATACATATATATCACCTGGTGTTTGTGGCGTATTCATGGTGAACGTTAAACGTTTGTTGTCGGGATGAAAACGTAATCCACCTATTCGACCCATTGGTAACTCAGGGATTTTTAATTCTTTATTATTTTTTGTAAGAATGAGATGCAATTTTGAAATTCCATCTTCATTGGATACATACGTTAAATATTGTCCATTGTCAGACAACGTAAATGCTCCCACATTCCAGGAAATATGATCTGTAAGTATTTTTGTTTCCCCAGTAGATAAATCCTGATATCGTAAATGACTAAACTCAGTGTTTTCGTCTGACGTGTAATATATTCCCTTACCATCCTTGCTAAATTTTGCCGACCCGTACGATATTGGCTCATCTTTTGGATTGAATTGAGTCATTTCTTTGGTTTCCACATCGATGATCCAAATATATGATTCAGTTATAGAAATATATTTTTCTACTAATAACTTTTTATCATCGGCTGACCAGTTTAAAGGAACCCAATAACCATCTTTATCAAAGAGTTGTATAGGTTCTGCTCCATCAATAGTACCCACAAACACATTCATGTCTTTGCCATTGGCCATATTCGATGTATAGGCAAATTTTGAACCATCATTAGACCATGGACCACGACCATTGCGTGATTCACCGTCGGTGAGCATAGTATGTTGACCTATATTCAGGTCAAACCAAAATATTTGATAATATTCACTTCCGCCAATATCTTTAGAAAATATGAAACCCCGTTTTGTTGGATCAGGACAAAAGCTTCCTCCACCAACTGGTTCGTCATAAAATGTAATTTGTTGACGAGCTCCTAATGGTTCTTCAATATAATGAAGCTGATTTGTTTCTGCAAAACGTGTCGATATAAGCATTCCAGATCCAGCGGGATCCCATGACGAAAAAGATGCTGACCGCACATTTTGGTATTGCCTAGTACGTTCTTTGATTTCATCTGGAATGTCAGGAACATCCTGCATGATGAGATTGCCCACTTTGGTTTCTGTCTGGGCAAAAATAATTGAAACAATTATAAGAGGAAGAATTCGGAATTTCATCATTTCTCCTGTGCGTTAAAATGTGAAAGGAAGAAGAGAATTTAATGAGTGTGAGTTAATAGATGTTAGACGTTTTCCATTTTATAATTACAGTCATTTTGATCCTGATATAATCGAAGGAAAAATCATTTTATACAATTCTCTAGAACGGTTTAGTATAAATTACGTTTGAAAAAAGCGTGTTAATCCAAATGCGATTTATACAATGTTATTGGCTGTTTCATGGCTATTCCCAAAAGTCAGATCCAATTTCAATTAAGTTTCCTTCTGGATCTGCTATCATTGATGATCGCATCTTCCACGGTTCATTTCTTGGTGCATAAATCTCTTTTGCCCCAGCTTCACTTAAACGTTTATGCGTTGCATCGACATTAGTAGGTTTGCCTACGTTTATAGCAAGTTCAAATGTTCCATTAATCCCCGTTGGGAAAGATGGTTTCCGCCCTAATAATTTTGGTAATTCATTTCTATCATACATCGCGAACCTGATTCCGTCATGCTTAAATTCAGCGTAGGGACCATTTCCATCCCATTCAATTTCTATTCCTATAACCTCATTATAAAAAGAAACCATATTTGATAAATCTTTTACAAATATGCCAATCATGTCAAACTTTACTTTCATATTCTATCCTTTCTTTTTCATAGAATTGCCGATAACGTGATTTTCATCGTGACTTTGGCTGGAAACACAATTATGTAGATTCTTCTCCTTATTCTGAATGACAAACCAATTACCGCATAGTCCAATACTTGTCATTGCGAGGAGATACAAAGTATCGACAAAGCAACCACTTGTAAATATGTTTGGTGAGATTGCTTCATCCCGACCTGTCGGAATTCGCAATGACAATAAAATGATTATTCGTTAATTACTTCTTTAAAAGAAAAAAACTTTGTGAAACTTTCTGATACTTTTCCATCAATTTTCACATAAGGATACACACTGAAATTGGCAACATCACTAGGAGCTCCATTGGGTAATCGAATGTCACGGCCAACAGATAACATTATTCGGCGCTCATCTAGATGTCCATAATAATAAGCAGCTTTTTCAGGACGTTTATCCGCTTCAGATATATCCACAGGAATCCATCCCTTTTCATCAGTATAGTACTCCGTCCAGCAATGATACTCAGCAACATCACCTTCTGTGGTATCAGCAATAGGAAAACCAATATTAAATCGAGATGGAATTCCATGAGTGCGTGAAACGGCATTGAATAAGCTATGGAAATCCGTACAGTCTCCCCTTGCACTATCACTGGCGTAGATTGCATCTCCGTGCCCCCAGCCTTCTCCAGATTTATCGTATGTCATATGATCTAATACATAATTATATAATTCTCGTCCGAATAACACACCATCACTTATAATGGATTTACTTATCTTCTCAAACCGTTCGTCACGCGGAACTAAATCCATTTCTGCTTTATACACTGAAAACATCATTTCGCTGGTTTGATCGTAATAAGATTGGGTTTCCTTACGTGTAAATGTATACGAGATATCAACAGATTGCGGTGCCATCACTTGTCCATCTAAAACAATAAATGTATTTCTGTAAATATCATCTTTTGCGATATACATATTTAATTCAGTATCAATGGACAAATTTGAAATTATTTGGTGTTGATTCGTTTGAGGTAGAGGAATCCATGCCTTCAAATAGCCTGATTCAGTGAAATCTACATTATAATTAAATTCAAATGTGGCTGATTTTGGCTCAATTTTTTCTTGAGGCTGGTGCGAACAACCCCACAACAAGAAAATTAGAAGTTTTAAGGCATAAGGTTTAAGGTTCAATTACACATCCATTAGTATTTACTAAAATTACCATACCTGATCCTTTATGACGTACCACTTAAAACTTCTAATTTTAATCTTGAACTTTAGCTTTCAGTTAATCGCATCGGTTTAAGCTTCATCCCGCAATCATCGCATGTTCCTGATTGTTCTTTACGAACATGGCCATGAGGTTCCATTGGGCATCCCCAGTATTCCATTTTTTCTTCAGCTGTGATAACTGCTTTCACCATGTCCATATTGCATTCTGTACATTTTCCTACTTCACGTGAGTGTATGTGCTTGTGAGATTCCATTGGACATGTATAATAAATGATCTTTTCTTCCTGCGATACCATGGCATTCATTTTTGTGTTCTTATCCATAGCATGATCGTGCTCGGCTTTTTTCCCACATCCAATTAGGACCAGTAAACCAACCGATAATATTATGATTGTTTGTTTCATGTTTCATTCTCCTTTTGTTGAAATTAAAGTTTTCCAAAATACATTAATATCCCAATGACGACAAAAGCTACAGCTGCAACCTTTTCAATTATCACGGGATTAATATGTTGATGAAGTAAATCACCAAAAATGATTGCCAACCCAGTAAGAACAGCAAAGGCAATCATCGAACCTGTAAATAATCCCCAACCAGACAAACCTTTGCTTTTTAGCGCTAATACTGCCAGTTGTGTTTTGTCGCCTAATTCGGCGATAAATATTGTGCCGAAGGCTATCCAAATTGCTTTCATGTGATTTCCTTGTTTTTACCTAATTGAATTTCCTGTACCCAACAATAAACAATTGGTACAACAAATGTTGTTAAAATAACAAATACCATACCTCCAAAACTCGGGATCGCCATGGGAACCATGACATCTGAACCTCGCCCTGTTGATGTCAGAATCGGTATAAGAGCAAGGATGGTCGTTGCGGCAGTCATCATTGCAGGTCGTATTCTTCTGGAACCAGCCAAAATTGTTGTTTCGCGTATCGCAGCAATAGATTGTGGATTTTTCTTTCGAAAACTCTGATCCAAATAGGTACTAATGATGACACCATCATCCGTTGCAATACCAAACAGCGCCAAAAATCCGACCCACACGGCAATACTCAAATTCACAGGATGGATTTGAAATAATGATCGAAAGTCTACGCTTCCCAAATGGACGTTTAAAAACCAGTCTTGTCCGTATAACCACAACATGGTGAAACCGCCTGCCCAAGCTACGGCAATCCCTGAAAAAACGATCAGTGTAGTAGAGACACGCCGAAATTGCATGTAAAGAATCATGAATATGACGATTAAGGATAACGGTAAAATGACTCGCAATTTCTTTGTGGCACGAATTTGATTTTCGTATGAACCGGCAAATGTATAACTCACGCCAGCAGGGATTTGCCATTCACCAGAATCTAATTTATTCTGTAGATAGACTTGCGCCTGTTCCACCACATCAACTTCCGCAAAACCTTTCTTTTTGTCGAATAGGACATATCCAATGATAAAAGAGTCTTCACTTTTAATCATTTGCGGTCCGCGTACATAATGAATTGACGCTAACTGAATTAACGGGATTTGCGCACCGTTATTCGCTGGAACCAGTACATCTTCAATTGATTCGATATTATCGCGTAATTCGCGCATATAACGCACTCTAACGGGATATCGCTCTCGTCCTTCGACGGTATAGGTAATTGTTTTTCCACCTACAGCTACTTCAATGATATCCTGAACACGTTTTAATGGGATACCATAACGAGCAATGGCTTTGCGATCAATTTCAATTTCAAGATATGGTTTACCTACAATCCTGTCGGCGAATACGGTGGCTGGTTCAATGGAATGAACTTCCTTTAAGTAGTGTTCGAGTTCCATTCCTACCCGCTCAATGGTCTCTAAATCAGGACCTTTTACTTTAATCCCCATAGGAGCACGCATCCCACTTTGCAACATGACAAGACGTGCAGAGATGGGTTGTAGTTTAGGCGCAGATGTCGTTCCAGGGATTTTTGCCACTTTCACAAGTTCATCCCAGATATCTTCGTTTGTAAGAATATGATCCCGCCATTGTCTGAATGGTTTCCCATTTTCATCTGGAATCAAATTTCCATGCTCATCCTTAGGATAAATCCCGTCTTTATTCTTTTTAAATAACTCATGATTGCCATGCTCATCGACAATGTACTCCGATTTATAATTCACAATCGTTTCAATCATGGATACTGGAGCAGGATCAAGTGGTGTATCCGCTCTTCCCAATTTTCCAACAACCGTTTCTACTTCAGGGACAGACATCAATGCCTTATCCAGTTTTTGAAGAACATCTGTTGCTTCTTCTATACCAGCATGAGGCATTGTTGTGGGCATATATAAAAATGAGCCTTCATCCAATGGTGGCATAAATTCTTTGCCCATACCCGGAAAGGTGTGGAATAGAGCACTGTAAACAGGATTATTTTTCATGAATTGCGGAAAATACAGCGTTAGATTGCCAAACCCTAACCATGCTGTAAATCCTATTATTGTTAGCATACCGGGGATAGCTAAAGCTTTTCCTTTATAATCTAATCCCCAACGAAGTATTTTGGGATACACTTTAACAAACAGCATCATTAATCCCATTATAATTCCAATAAGAACAGCAACGAATATGAGGTTAGCAAAGGAACTGTTATCGAAACCAAGCGGCATCCATACTGAAGATAAAATAATCATCACGATAGCGATTAGGATATAATTCGACCAACCTGGAATCTTATTTTGTATTGCCACAGGTATCCGCTTCTTGAAATACGGATACACTCCATAAAGAATTACGATTAGTCCAATCCACCATTTAATGGTGATTAAGATAAATAATCCTGCACCAATCATAAGAGCCCTAATTGCCATTTGCAGGTTTCGAGTAGTTTTCCAGTTTTTATAAAGGAGTTGCGCGAAAATCGGGAGTAATGTCAATGCCACGATTACCGATCCAATGAGAGCAAATGTCTTTGTGTATGCTAAAGGTCTAAAGAGTTTTCCCTCAGCGGCTTCCATGGCGAAAACAGGTAGAAAACTCACAATGGTTGTGGATACTGCCGTTACGACTGCCCCACCAACTTCTGCCGTTGCGCGCATGATCGTTTTTCGTATGTTTTTATCACCATCTTTATCCAGATGCTTTAATATATTTTCCGATACAACAATCCCCATATCAACGATGGTCCCAATGGCTATGGCAATCCCTGATAATGCAACAATATTTGCATCCACACCAAAAACGCGCATCCCAATAAATACGAGTAAAACTGTAAGGGGTAAGATTCCGGTAATGAGAAGCGAAGTCTTCAAATGCATCACCATGAGCATGACCACAATGATAGTAACCAAAATTTCATCGCGTAGGGCATGATTAAGCGTACCAAGTGTTTCTTGTATGAGTTCTGTACGATCATAAAATGGAACGATGGTTACTTGAGATACTCGACCGTCAGCCAACGTTTTCTTAGGCAATCCGGGACTGGTTTCAGCAATTTTCTCTTTAATATGCTTGATCGTAGCCATGGGATTATCACCATATCGAACTACGGCCACTCCCCCAACCACTTCTGCACCAGCTTTGTCAAGAACTCCACGACGAAGCGCAGGCCCTAAGGATACGTGAGCCACATCCTTGACATACAAAGGTACATTTTCGATGGATTTAATTACAGTATACTCAATATCGCTAATATCTTTGATGAAGCCTAATCCGCGAACCACGTACTCCACGCGATTGATTTCAATAGTTCTTGCGCCAACATCCAGATTTGAGTTGCGAACTGCATTGAATATTTCCGTTAGACTTACATTGCTTTCGCGAAGTGCAGCCGGATCAACATCGATTTGATATTCTTTAATGTGACCGCCAACAGATGCCACTTCTGAAACGCCCTCAGCTGATTGTAATGCGTAGCGCACTGTCCAATCCTGGATGGAACGCAATTCATGCAAATCCCAGCCTCCGGTGGGTTTTCCTTCCTCATCGCGACCTTCCAGTGTATACCAGAATACTTGTCCAAGAGCAGTCGCATCGGGTCCAAGTGAGGGATTGACTCCATCTGGTAATGTTCCCATTGGTAGTGAATTAAGTTTTTCAAGAATTCGGCTACGAGACCAGTAGAATTCAGCACTTTCCTTGAATATTACATAGATAGTAGAAAATCCAAACATGGAATAGGATCGTATGGTTTTTACTTCCGGTAATCCCATGAGTGCAGCTGTTAACGGATAGGTTATCTGATCTTCCACATCCTGCGGTGATCTCCCCATCCATGGTGTAAATACAATCTGTTGATTTTCTCCAATATCAGGAATGGCATCAACGGGGACAGGATCGCGTGAAAATCCAGGTATATTCCAATCAAAAGGCGCAACTCCTATTCCCCACCCAATGAGAACCATAAACAATAAAACGATAATAAGTTTATTGTCCAGGCAGAAACCGATAAACGACTCCAGGCCTTTTGGTTTATGATCAATGGTCATGAGAATCTGACTCCTCACTTATTTCTGGTGAAAATGTTTGCGTAATGGAACCGCAATGCAACATTTTAGCACCAAAATATGGATTATTGACTTCTTTACCTTTTTGAACCCAAGATGCCCCTTCATTGTCAAATGCCATTGGGCAGAACAATGTATAAAGTGGTTCGTTGCCCATCAATTCAAATGATTCCATCATTTGCGAAATAATAAGGCTTACATTTTTAAAGCTCTCCCGTATTTCATCAATGGATGACCAGTGCTGAGCATGTTCAGTTTGTTTTAATAATCCACGTTGCGCCTCTTCCCATAATTTTCTCGAATTGTCATCCAATCCAAAATCTTTATCCGTTGCGGCAGTCAATACCATTTGGAGAGCAAATAATGCAGATTTTGCTTCCTTGAAATTATCGCTGGCCAACGCTGATTGAGAGATTAGATAAGCATCGTAAATCAAATTTAATGCACGAGAAAAATGTTCATTTACAGGAAGTTTTTTCATTTGGTGAGTCATGGCTTGGGATTTTGAGTTAGTTGTTGTTTTCTTTGAAGGTTGCATGCCATGACCTTCATGTCCGGTAGACGAAACACCTCCTTCAGGATTCATCATGCTGGGTTTTGCTGCAATCTGCATGGCACTGTCAATCTTGAAATTGCCATGGGTGACTACTTCCTCACCTTCATCCAGGCCGTCAAATACAATATATTGATCGCCTACGCGAGGTCCCAATTCAACTTCTCTACTTTGAAATACCAGTTTGTCTGTACCTGGCTTCTTTATATAAACAAGGGCACGTTTCCCTGTAAGTAAGACAGAGCTTGCTGGAACTAAAATGGGATTATCTTTTGAAGAAGATTGTGTTATTCCCAAATCTTCGGCACGGACTAAATCCATGCCACACACATCGCATTGACCGGGATGATCTTTTACGACTTCTGGGTGCATAGGACTTACCCATTTTCCTTCCAACCACGGATTTATTACATCTCCATGTGCATCCAGTTGAGATTGTATGGTAGCTTGCGCAAACATTCCAGGTTTTAGCTTCATATCCGTATTTTCCACATTGATGCGAACGCGCGCTGTTCTAGTCATGTCATCCAGTACGGGATCTACAAAAGCAACTCTTCCTTCAAAGATTTCACCTGGTAACGCATTTACGGTGAATGTAACAGCATTCCCAAATTTTACCCAACCCAAATCAGATTCATAAACGTCCAGTGTAATCCAGACACGATTGAGATTGGCAATTGTATAAATTTTTGCCCCTGTGTTAACATAATTACCCACAGTTGCATTTTTATGAATAACTACTCCAGCAATGGGACTTGTGATTGTAAAATTATCCGTGGACTCACCTTTGTCTTCTATTGCTATAATTTGTTCATCTGTCAAACCCATTCGTTTCAGCTTTTTTCGTGAGCCATCGATAGCAAGTTTTGAAAATTCACTATCGCTATTTTTTTGAAATATTTGAATTGCCTGAAGTAATTCTTCCTGTGCATTTATAAGATCCGGACTATAGATATCTACAAGATGATCACCCTTTTTAACTAATATACCTGTATAATCCACATAAAGATGCTCCAAACGACCTGGAACCCATGCCGATATCGTTTTTATCTGTGTTTCATCGTACTCAACCTTACCTGAAAGTGTTACTTCTTTTATGGCTTTGCCCGTCATGATCTTTGTTGTTTGAATTTCTGCAATTTTCATGGCAGCTTCTGTCATAGTAAGATCAATATCAGATTCTTCCCCAGATGTAGTTAATGGAATGAGATCCATATAACAAATCGGGCATTGCCCTGGTTCTGGCAATTGCACATTCGGGTGCATGGAGCACGTCCATACCTGCGATTCTGAATGTTCATGATTCTCTGTTTCCGAATTCGATGGTTCTGAATTCCATGGTATCATAACACCGATCAAAAAGGCGATTAGGATATAAATCCAGGTTTTATTTGATTGAGATAAATATTCTTTAATTCTGCTTTTCATAAACCCCTCCATAAGGGTGATAGGTTAGGTCAATACCATCGTGTATTTTAGATAAGATGATATATTAATAAGTACAGGAATTGTCCTGCGACAAGCAGAATGGATTTAGATCAGAAGCGGACTAATAAAGGCAGGGGGATGATCAGGGATGTCCCTGTATCTATAAACAAAGGATTCAACAATCGTGTTTATTGAAATAGCACTTTCGCTCATTACTGATATAATTAGCTCTTTTTCAACAGAAACATGATTAAGTGGGGCTGATACAATGGGGAGTACGATTGGTAATTCGCAATTCGTCATTTCCATTTCGCATGTTTCTCCAATAGCAAGACAGCAACATTGATCCATTAGTGAATCACAACAGGTTGATGTATTGTTTTGTATAAATGGTGCAAATGCAATTCCGACCATAAATATTAACATGAAAATGGATGTGAGTTTTCTCAGCATGTGACCTATTTTACACTTTTAATTGAGAATGTTCCAATGTATTTAATTATTGTAGTTACTAAGAGGTAATCATGCATTGGGTAATTATAAGATTGCTTCTCCCGATGAATTGGGATCGCAATGACAGGAATAGAAGTTTCCAGTCAATTGTATTTTGTATTGGACTTAACCTCGTCGTACTCTTGTGCAATCTTGATAATTTGAATACATATTTCATTTGAGAATACGGTCTTTTCGCGAATTATTTCTACAGATGAAGCTGCGATTTCGTCAATGCTTCTAAATTCTTCAAACAGTTTTTTTATTCGTGCTTGCCCCATTCCCTTAATATGACTGAAAACCGATCGGGTCATATCTTTCGATCGCTTTTCTCTCTGAAAGGTGATAGCAAACCGATGGGCTTCATCACGAACTTGTTGAAGCAACTTCAGTCCTGAGGATTGTTTTGAAATTGATTGTGGATCACTATTACCAGGCATAAATACTTCTTCAAGTCGTTTTGCCAATCCAATAATAGAAATGTAATCCAATCCCAATTCACGCAATGCAGAAACTGCCATGGATAATTGTCCTTTTCCACCATCGATTAGAATTAAGTCAGGTAGAGGCTTCTCTTCATCCTGGACACGTTTATATCTTCGATAAACTACTTCACGCATGGAAGCGAAATCATCGATCCCATCTACTGTTTTAATATTGAACTTTCGATATTCCTTCTTGCGTGGCTTACCATCCATGAAACATACCATGGATGCCACTGTATTCGTTCCCCCTAAATGGGATATATCAAACGCTTCTATTCGACGCGGAGGCGCTTCCATATTGAGATCATCCTGCAATTGTTTCACGCTGCCAGAAACCGCATCCCTGCGCTTAATACGATTTAAAAGCCATTCCCCTAACAACAGTTTGGCATTTTGATAGGCAATCCTAATTTCCCGTGCTTTTTCGCCTCGTTGCGGTATTAGAATTTTAATCGCTCCGCCACGTTTGTTTTTTAAAAATTCGATTATTTCATCTTTTTCATCAGGTTCAAATGGCATAAGAATGTGTTTGGGAATAAAATCCCCATCCAGATAAAATTGAAGAATAGTTGATCGAAGTGTTGCACCCTTCTGCTCGTCCAATCCTTGGAGGGATATTTTTTCACGGCTAAAAATGCGACCCTGACGAATTCGAACAATTGCCATGACACCAATATCGTCTTCTTGTGCCAATGCGAATACGTCGCGATCCTCGAAATCGTTGGCAACTTTCATTTGCCGTTCTTTGTAATCTCGAATGGCAGTTAGCTGATCTCGAATAATTGCTGCATCTTCAAAACGCATATCTTGTGATGCCTGTACCATATCAGAAGTGAGGCTTTTTTGCGTCTCTTTTGTATCGCCCTGCAAAAATTGATTAACTTGTTTAATCATACTTTTGTAATCATTTTCTGAAATAAGTCCTTCACAGGGACCTCCACATTTTTTTATGTGATAATCCAGGCATATTTTTACTTTACCCGATTCAATCACATTGTCGTTGATTACATAACTGCAACTGCGGATACGAAATACTTTGTGAATAGCCTTGAGGGTTTGTCGTAACAAAACAACATTAGTATACGGACCAAAATATTTAGATCCATCTTTAATAATATTTCGTGTTAAGAATACCTGCGGAAATGGTTCATTCGTAATTCGGATATATGGAAAAGATTTATCATCTTTGAGACTAATATTGTACTTAGGCTTGTGTTTGCGAATTAGATTGGCTTCTGTCAACAAAGCCTCAACTTCGCTCCCAACAACTATCCACTCTAAATCAATAATTCGTGCAATAAGCGACTGATTTTTTGGAGTTTGATATTTATTCTTCTGGAAATAAGATCGCACTCGATTTCGCAGATTTTTTGCCTTACCGATATAGAGTATTTTTCCAGCCTCATCACGGAAAATATAAACTCCCGGTTTAGTTGGAATGTTTTTTAGTTTGTTTAAATAAGGATATTCTTCCATTGTACGGTTAATTTTGTCTGCAAAAATAACAAGTTTTATTATAGATAACCTCTTTTGAAAATCTTGCTTAATCTGTATATTGTGTACAGCTATTCAGTACATAACTAGAGAATATCATGCTTAAAATATCCGTAAATCAGTTTCGTGCCAAAATAAAAACATTTGTTGATAGTGCTGTCTCAAACCATGAGCCTGTTTTGGTTCATCGCCGTGGCAATGATGATTTCATCGTTGTAAGCGCAGAGGACTGGGACAGAGAGCAAGAAACAATATATGTTTTGCAAAATAACTCGCTGATGAATCAAATCGCCGAATCATTGGAGTCATATAGAACAAATTCCGGCCACTTAGCCACAGAGGATGAACTCAATGAGATCACTGGTATTTGAAGGAAATACCTGGGAGAAATATGAAGAACTTCGCACAAAGGATCAGATTCTTCATCGCAACTTATGTAAGATATTAAAAGAAATGCTTCGCAACGATCCCTCATCAGGAATTGGAAAGCCAGAAAAACTGAAACATAAATTAACAGGATTGTGGTCCAGACGAATATCAAAGGGCGATCGGCTAATATACTCGTTCAATGAAAAATCCATTCACATCTTTGCAATCGGTGGTCATTACGACCAGCACTAAATGTTAAAAACTATATGATTCATCCTACACATATTTTATGTCATTACGCTGAAATTGGTCTCAAAGGTCAAAATCGCTCATATTTTGAACGTAAACTAAGAGATAACATAAAACTTCAGATAAAAATATTTTCGCCCGGGACTTTTTCTAAAATTGAACGACTACAAGGTCGATTTTTGTTACACCTGTCAGAAGTTGGAAAACAAAATATTGTGCAGTTGACCGAAATTCTTCAGAATATACCAGGAATAGCATGGTTTGCTCCTGTTCAATCAATTGATCCTGATTTTGAGAATATGATCCAAGAAGCAATTCAGGCATTTAAAGATGAGAATTTTGATTCATTCAGAGTTGCGGCACGTAAAACATATTCCAATTTTGAACATACAAAACAGCACATTCACAATACAATTGGTGCTCGATTAAATGAAACCTATGGAAAACGTGTCGATCTTACAAATCCTGATCTCACATGCTACATTGATCTATTTTATAACTATTGTTTTATTTACATAAAAAGATTCTCAGGGATTGGTGGATTACCTATTGGCAGCGGTGGTGCTGTAGCGGTGATGCTATCTGGAGGAATTGATTCTCCCGTAGCTGCTTTTTATGCAATGAAACGAGGTACTAGAGCAATATTTGTCCATTTTCATTCTGTCCCTCACGTTTCACCGGCATCTATAGAAAAAGTAAAACAAACAGTTGAAATCCTGAGAAAATTCCAACCTCTGGCAACATTATACCTTATTGAATTTGCTCCTATCCAAAATGAAATCTATGCAAATTGTGATCCGAAATATTTTGTTTTACTCTATCGTCGATTTATGGTACGAATTACCAATAAGATTGCAGAACTATCGCACGCTAAAGCCATTATTACTGGAGAAGCCATTGGACAAGTTGCATCTCAGACGTTGGAGAATATTGCTGTTGTTGACCCTGTGGCTGAATTTCCGATCCTTCGACCTGTCATTGGATTTGATAAACAAGAGATCATTGCTGTTGCACGTAGAATTGGTACATATGATATTTCTATCGAACCTCATCAGGATTGTTGCACATTATTCGTGCCAGCACATCCTGCCACTAAAGCAAAACTTATTGATATTGAACGTCAAGAGGCGGTTTTGAATATTGATGAGCTTGTGACCAAAGCGATAGAAACTGCTGATATCGTAAAATATTAGATTTTCCGCTAAAAAGTCCGCGCCTAAAAAGCGATTATACATTGGTTGTAAACCGATAAAAAGAGAATAAGAGTAATTAGTCTTTTTTTATCATGATTGGTGATTGTTTTTGTGTAATTTTTGCACTGAATTTTTATTAAAAAGGAATGAATTCCTCACAACTTGAATGCAATTTTAAGGAGACTCCTCATGATAGTCGCAATTCCAAAAGAGATTATTCTCAATGAGTCCCGTGTCGCTGCCACACCTGCCACTGTTAAAGAACTGATCAAAGCAGGATTAACAGTACAGGTAGAAGCTGGCGCAGGGAAAGGATCCTTCTTCTCCGACAAAGAATATGAAGAAGCCGGTGCAACCATCGAACCGGATACAAAACAACTTTGGTCCAATGCTGATATAGTTTTGAAGGTCAACCATCCGGTGACAAACGAAACAGTTGGATCACATGAAGTTGATTTGATGAAAGATGGTGCTACGTTTATTTCATTTTTTCAAACAACGAAAGAAATCGATAGCGTTCAAAAGCTATTAGCCAAAAAAGCTACTGGTTTCTCAATGCATCTTATTCCTCGTACAACCTTAGCTCAAAAAATGGATTCCCTGAGTTCTCAAAGCAATATCGCAGGATATAAATCCGTTTTACTTGGCGCTTCGCATTTAGGGAAATTTATGCCGTTGCTCATGACTGCCGCCGGGACTATCCCTCCTGCTAAAGTTCTAATTCTTGGAGCAGGCGTTGCTGGATTACAAGCTATTGCTACTGCAAAGCGTCTTGGCGCTCAAGTTTCAGCATTTGATGTGCGACCCGTTGTAAAAGAACAGGTAGAAAGTCTTGGAGCAAAATTTGTCCAAGTCGAAACCGAAACCGATTCATCTGATGGTGTTGGTGAAGGTGGATACGCCAAAGAAACTTCTGATGATTACAAGAAAAAACAACAAGCGCTTATTAAAGAGCATATCGCAAAATCTGACCTAGTAATTACCACCGCATTGATACCAGGAAGACCTGCTCCAATTCTTATTCCAAAGGATGTAGTAGAGGTCATGCATGCCGGATCGGTTATTATGGATCTCGCATCTGAGAATGGTGGAAATTGCGAAAACACAGAACCGGGTAAAGTCATAACCACATCCAATGATATCATTATTGATGGATCTTTGAATATACCTGGTACTATGCCTGTCCATGCCAGCCAGCTTTATGCAAAGAATATCACTAGCTTTTTAACATATATGGTAAAAGATGGTGAATTAAATCTGGACATGGAAGATGAAATAATTTCTGGTGCAATGTTCGCTCACAATGGCGAAATCACCAATGAAATGACCAAACAAGCAATACAGAATTAAGAGGCTTGAAATGGAAATGATAAATATTCTTACAGTGTTCATTCTGGCGATTTTCGTCGGATTCGAAATCATTACAAAAGTACCACCTACATTACATACACCTCTCATGTCTGGTTCAAATGCCATATCAGGGATTGCTGTAGTAGGTGCAATTATTGCCACAAAAGTTGGCGGTGAAACAGGTTCATATCTTGGTGTGATTGCGGTTGTATTTGCCACAATCAATGTTGTTGGTGGATTTTTAGTCACTGACCGCATGTTAAAAATGTTCAAACGTAAATAGGAGATGGAATAATGATTTACGCAAATATATTCTATGTGGTTGCGGCTGTCCTGTTTATCCTTGGACTAAAAAAGCTCAGTCACCCAAAAACCGCACGCGGTGGTAATACACTTGCCAGTGTCGGTATGCTTATTGCAATTGTTGCTACACTAATTGCCTATGGTGGTATTGATTGGAAACTTATTGCCATTGGAATGATAATTGGATCCATTATAGGTGCGTTGTTTGCAATAAAAGTGCAAATGACTCAAATGCCTCAAATGGTAGCAATTTTCAATGGATTTGGTGGTGGTGCCAGTGCTTTAGTAGCAGCTGCCGACCTTCTAAGCAATATTCAAAATCTAATCAACGGTTCGCCGATCCTGGTTAGCGGAATAGAGATACATCCTACATTTTATAGCGCAGTTGTTGCCTTCAGTATTTTTGTTGGTACACTCACATTTACCGGTAGCTTTATTGCCTTCGGAAAACTGCAAGGATTTATCTCTGGTCAACCAATTGTCTTTACCGGACAAAAAGTACTAAATGCCTTAATAGCAATTGCTTTAGTTGGTTTGGCAGTTATGATGGTTATTGATCCAGTAAATATGATTACGTTTTTCATTGGTGTAGTCGTTTTATCTGCCATCATTGGAATAACCCTGGTCCTTCCAATTGGTGGTGCTGATATGCCTGTTGTCATATCTTTACTGAATTCTTACTCAGGTGTTGCAGCTGCAGCTACTGGATTTGTTCTTATGAACAATGGACTAATCATCGCCGGATCACTCGTTGGTGCTTCTGGAATTATTTTGACCAACATCATGTGTAAAGGCATGAACAGATCATTAGCGAATGTAATATTTGGTGCAGTTGGTTTAGTTCAAGAAGGCGCTAGTGGTACACAGCAGCAAATGAATATTAAAAGTTATTCAACCGAAGAAGCGGCGATGATTCTGGATGCAGCTGAAAAGATTATTATCGTTCCAGGTTATGGATTAGCAGTTGCACAAGCACAACATGCTGTTCGTGAAGTCGCTGATTATCTGCAAAGTAAAGGCAAAAAAGTTCTGTATGGTATCCACCCTGTTGCTGGTCGTATGCCTGGTCATATGAACGTCTTACTTGCTGAAGCAAATATTCCCTATGACCAATTATTGGATTTGGATCAAATTAATTCCGAATTCGAAGATTGTGACGTGTCAATAATTCTTGGGGCCAACGATGTTGTAAATCCTGCAGCTCGTCATGATAAATCAAGTCCCATTTACGGAATGCCAATTATTGATGTTGATAAATCAAAAACTGTACTTATCAACAAACGTACAATGAATCCTGGTTTTGCAGGTATTGCCAATGAATTATTCGGTTTTGATAATTCTATTATGGTATTTGGTGACGCCAAACAAATGCTGCAACAATTGCTTAAAGATTTAAAAGATCTTTAAACAGTAAGTTCATTTTTAAGGAAAAGGGGTCCACGTGACCCCTTTTTTATTTTACATATTTCCCTTTTTCATAGGATTGCATTGCGTCAATTAATGCTCTTATCCCTTCTTCAGGCATTGCGTTATAAATTGATGCGCGAAAACCGCCAACCGAACGATGTCCTTTTAATGTCAATAATCCGCGATCTTGACAATAGTTTAAAAAGTGAGCGTCATCTCCCGTGTCATCAAATAAAAATGGGATATTCATCGTTGATCTATCTTCAGTTGCTACGGGACTCTTAAAACATAAATTTCTTTCAATTTCATTATATAGTAAATCAGATTTTCTAATATTTTTCTCTTCAATGACACTCAATCCGCCCATATCCTTTAACCAATGCAATGTACGATTTACTGCATATATTGCATAAACAGGTGGTGTGTTAAACATTGATCCCTTTGATACATGAACACGATAATCAAGCATTGCAGGTATATTATCATTTATTCGGTCAAGTAAATCATGTCTTATGATTACCATGGTAACACCTGCGGGTCCCATATTTTTTTGTGCTCCGGCGTAGATAATACCAAATTTATTCACATCAATTACACGGCTGAAAATATCAGATGACATATCAGCAATAAGAAAACCATTTGGATTTATGACATTAGGAAATACTTTATACTGCGTTCCGTATATTGTGTTATTACTAGTGATATGTAAATATATACTACTGCTATCTTGCTGAATCTCTTTGGGTATATAAGAATAAACAGAATCCTTTGAAGAAGATGTAATATTCACACGACCGAAACGTTGCGCTTCTTTTATAGCTTTGGCAGACCATGCACCCGTATCAGCATAATCCACTGTGTCTGTTTTTGATATAAAATTCATTGGAATCATAGAAAATTGGGTAGAGGCTCCACCTTGTAACCAACAAATATCATAGTTTTCAGGAACATTTAATATTTCTTTTACAAGTTCAGTTGTTTCTTCAACCATGGAAGAGATTGGTTTCGAACGATGGCTCATTTCTAGAATGCTCAAACCATGACCATTATAATTAATAGCAGCTTCTGACAATTGTTGTGTTACAATTTTTGGTAATACTGCTGGACCTGCACTAAAATTATATACTTTGTTTGACATTACTTCTCCATGAATGATCAAATATTAGATATCAAAATTATTGAAGATATAAAATAAAAAAAGGGCTGATTAAATCAGCCCTTTACGAAGAAAACTTTACGGTCTAACAGATCGATAAGGTATTCGCCACATTTCTGAGTGCACAACCTCATCTTCCGCATATAGAGTTCCAAAGTCAATTACTTCAAACCAGGCCATAAATACTCTACGTTGATGCCCTTGCCCTGGTCCATGAATTCGCCAGACATTTGTAAATATATTATCATTTGCTATGGCATCAAACCCAGTCCCGCTATCAGAGAATTTGCTTCTCCCGCCTTCATGTCTGCCTCTACCATATTTTAGTAATACAGCCTCACCACTCCTAAAGGGAAACTCAGGACCTGCATTTGAGACTGATACCTCAAATCGGACGAGAGTTCTGAATGCAAACGATGGAATTGAATCTCTGGATATATACACATTCCCTAGATCATTTGTATTAAATGAATACAGGGGATTGGAACTATCCGGTTGATAAACAGCAAACTGTTGAATGCTTACCTTATCGCCCATTTTACCATTACCAATTGTAAAAGCGTCTACAATCCATGGTCGACCATTCTCATCATCATTTTGAATAAATCGAACACTTTGATTAAAAAGACTTTCAAATGGTTTGACAAACGAATCTACGACTGCATGATTAGAGTCAATCGCAATTATTCGCAATTTCCCAAATACTGTTCGTGTAATATGTGCAAAGGCAATACCATTGTCTTCATCGATATCCCATTGAACTTCACGACTTAGACTATCTCTTGTTCTTCCAAGGCGAATCCAATAATCATCGTTGTTAGGCCAAAGAGTATCGGCCATAATTCTTCCATAATCACCACCTTCGATCCCAGTTGTATAATCTAAATCAGGTGTTCCATCATCTTCAAAGCCAACAAAAGCAATAAGCTCATCGTTGTCTAAAAGTGCACTTAATTCATTCTGTACGTCAGTAGTCTCATTGGTTGATGTGGTATCACATCCAACAAGAAATAATCCTAGTCCAATCAAAGCATAGTTAAATATTTTCATAATTCGTTTCCACCTTTTTGACCCTTTTGTCTACCCTCTTGCATTTTTTGACGAATCTCACGCTTAAACTGTCTGTCCAAAGTTGAGAGTTTTATTACTTGTTCATTTGATAAAGTACCTTGCATACTTTTTATGAAAGTGTTTCGTGCATCTACACGTTTATGTTCTAATTCGTTGATTTTCTTTAGTGATTCCTCAAAATACTTATCCGTGATAGTTTGATCTTTGTTAACCTTTTTTCGAATCTCGTCTGAAATCTCTTTCAGTTCATTGTCAATCTGTTCCATTTCTTCACGATGTTTGTTTAGCCTCGGGAAAAGAACCGCTGCTTGATCTTCTGTTAGAGATAATTCCTCAGTCATCCTCCACATCATCATCATAGCTACTTTTTCACGATTTTGTCCGCGTCCAGGATGCATTTGTTTGCCCTGAAACATCGCAGGATGGTTTCTCATAGTTGGGACAAGCATTGAACGTTCACCGGTGTGAAATCCTCCACCCATAGGTCCCCTTGGTTGCGCCATTATGATCCCACATAATAATAGCAAGATTAGCATATTTATTTTCATCAGCTTCCTCCACTCATAAGATTGCTTACCGGTTCATAACCGATTTCATTTAAAAATTCTAACGTTTCCCAAATATCTTCACTTTCATCCATGAGATATAGGGCAAATTCTTCAACCATTTCATCTGTATAGACATCATCCATGGTTTCAGATATATTTTCAATAACGATTTGTGTATTGTGACCATTGAAAAGATTCACGGAAAAAACACCAACAAGTAATATAATTACGGTGGCAGCCACTCCATTCATCAGTTGATGCTTGTGCCGATTTCTTTTTATTCGTTGACGATGAAACCTACCCATTAGTTCATCAGGGTTTATTTCAGTATTTGAATCGAAAATTGATTCTAAATGTTTTTCAATATTCATACTAGCTCTTTCATTGATCCTTGCAAGGATTTGATTCCGTAATGGTAATTCACCTTTGCAGTACCTGTGTTCATTCCCAAAATGTCACCAATATCCTTAAAAGGTAATTGTTGGGATAAACGCATTATGACAACCATCTTTTGTTTATGGGGCAAGGAATTAATACTCCGCCATAAATCATCTTTGTCAAATTCAGGTTCTTTATCATCACTTTCCAATGCCAGGTTTTCATTTGGTTCTTCAAACGAAAATATTGATCTGATTTTCTTTTTACGAAGATAGTTTCTGACCACATTTGTATTAATTTTGTATAAATATGTTTTGAATTCTGCCTGAAACCTAAACTGGTGCAATCCTTTATATAATTTGAATAAGGTTGTCTGTGTAAGGTCTTCTGCATCTTCTTCATTTTGAACCATAGCGTTGAAAAAACGAAAAATATCCTGTAAGTACCTTTTCGCCAATTCGTCGAATGCGGCGTTTTGTCCTTCTTGATATTGTTGAATAAGTTCTGCATCGGTTCTCATCAATTTGCCCTTTTAGACCACGGATATTAGTAAAGGTTAAAAATCTTTTAATAGAAGTATTTCTCTTAGATTAATGATAGGGTTGAATAGTAAGGAAAACCTAAATTTTTATATGAGCTATCGCTATCCCGACTTTCATCCTGTACAAGAACAACAGACGGCAATAACACACCCTCCGGGACCATTACTGATTATTGCTGGCGCTGGAACCGGTAAAACGGCGACTTTATTGCATCGCATACGGTATCAAGTGATAACGAAGCAGATGAACCCTGAGAATATCCTCATTCTCACGTTTACTGAAAAGGCTACAAATGAATTAATTACACGAATATCAGATTTAGATATTCCGAACAGTGAGCAAATAACCATATCAACATTTCATTCTTTTTGCTATAATATTGTCCAAAACTATGTAAATCCTGAAAATCATAAAACATCGCTCATGGAACGGCATGATATCGCTTTTATGATTCTAAATCGAATCAATGAGCTGACTTTTCTAAGATCTCGCCAATTCAGGTTACATCCCAGGGATGCCATTGAAAATGCATTTATACCCTTTTTTAACAGAGTGCGCGATGAACTTATTTCTCCAATCGAATTATCACTATTGATTGATGAATCAAATTTTACAGTCGACTCAGTTCATAAAATATTTCCGGGATTGTCACCAAAGGCTGATCCTGACGAAGCTTTAAAACAACTTCGCGATTTAATTGATGTATATACAATTTTCCAAACCTGGAAACACGAGTCAAATGTTGTTGACTATGGAGATATGATCCAGCAATGCTGGGAAAGTTTAAAAAACCTCACTGTGTTACAACAAGTCCGAGAAAAGTATAAACATATCATTGTTGATGAATTTCAGGACAATAATTACGCATTAAATAAAATAGTAAATCACATCGTAATACCGAATCCCAGTCTAACAGTTGTCGGCGATGAAGATCAATGTATTTACAGTTTTCGCGGCGCTAATTATTATAATATTCATGACTTTAGAAATAAATATGGAACCCATCCTAATTTTAAAGAAGTTGCGTTGGAAACAAATTTTCGATCTACAGAATCCATTCTTCAATTAGCAAATAAAAGCATAGCCAATGATCATGATCGCACACCTAAACAATTGCGATCATTTAAGACAGACACTATTGATAAGAAACCAGTATGGTTGATTGGAAAACCAAACGACACATTAAACGAAATTGTAATGCGGATTAGTCAATTAAATGAAGAAGGAATATCCCTAGAAGATATTGCTATCCTATGTCGTACAACCAAACAAGTCTCAAAAACCGCAAAATACCTTGAGCAAAACAATATCCCGGTTCAAGTTTTCCGCGATAGGTTTAGCGGTATCCCCGAAATACGCCTATTTACTGCCTGGCAATTAGTATTAACGGATTCACCAAACTTCGCCACAGCTTGGGCTCATTTGCTTACTCACTATTTAGAAATTTTTGATAAGAAATTATTAAAATTGGATTTCCAAGCTCTAAGCAATTATCAGATTACTTCAGATATTTCAGATAAACTCACTTGGCTGATAAAAAACATACAAAATCTGATTCATAAAATTGTTCAGGGTACAAATCCTGATGAAATGGTGTGGAATATTTTAGATGCGACAGATTTGCTTCATGACAGCAAGCATAACTATCGATACACCGATCGTTTAATTTTGAGGAATATAGGGTATGTGATTACCAAGGCAAGTCAATTCTGTTCTCATCATCCGAATGCAACATTTGAGCAATGGTTGCTCTACTATGACCTGCTCATTGGAAATGCTCAAACTCCTGCCATTGAACCCGCATTGAATCATGGTGGTTTTGGTGTCCAAATAATGACAGTTCACAGGAGCAAAGGCTTAGAATTTCCTATCGTATTTTTGCCCTATTTACAATCTGCCAGTTTCCCCTTGAATTATAAACCTCAATCTATGATCGACACTATACCGGAACCCTGGTTTCAATGGTCACCTGAAAGTGGTTATGACCCCAAACTTGAACATTTAAATGAAGAGCGCCGAATATTTTATGTTGCTTTAACACGAGCCAAACAGGAATTATATATAGGTGCACATGATAAAAGAACATCAGTTTTTATTAAGGAACTCAGCCCGTATTGGGAAGAGTTACTCACCCTATACCAGATTGAATCTACTGAGGAAGAAAACATGGATAATCCAAATCCTGATCCAAAGCAAGTATTAATGACAGAATTGAATCGTGAAATCAGTTTAAAACATTGGGAAAATGCCGATGCAATTTTATCCGGATTAAAACAATTAGAAGAATACGGTCAGGTATCAAATGATAACCCCTATTCTTATATTAATCAACGTACATCCTTAGAGAAACCAATGAATAAAGCATTGCTAGTACTCTCAGCTTCAGCCGTGGAAGAATACCATCAATGCCCCTATAAGTATCGCCTCAATAGAATTGATAAAATCCCCCAGCGGAAGAGTAATGCGCAAATGGTTTTTGGCATTGTCATGCATCAAGTATTAAATGAATATCACGAATCGCCTGAAAATCAATCGAAGGAATATCTTTACGAATTATTGAACAAAAATTGGACACCTGATGCATTTGACTATACAATTCGCGAAGAAGAATTCAGAAAACAGGCTGAAGAAATGCTTGATTCTTACTGGGATTACTTGCCTTCTGTAACTTCAAAATACTTATCTGGAGAAACCGATTTTTCATTTGAATTACCAGAAGCAAATATTCGTATAGTTGGGAAGATTGATCGAATTGACACTGACGGTGAAACCTTAAAAGTTATTGATTATAAAACAGGAAACAAACCTAGTCTAAATGCAACGAAAAAGAGTTTACAACTTGCTTTATATATTGAGGCTATACGTAGGGATGCTGTAAAAGGAGTATCTGGGAATCCAGGAACCGCACAACTCTTATATTTAAAAAATCTGGATGATTTATATGATCCAGTTGAATTTTCGCGAAGTGAATTAGAAAAACATTTAGAAACGGTAAAAGAAGCAGCTGAGGGAATCCGTATTCATGAATTCCCTCAAAAACCAAGTGATTTTATGTGCAATTATTGCGATTATAAGGATTTTTTATGTCCTGCATGGGAAAACGATTAATGTGATGCGGCACCTTTTCCAGTGACATCGCCTGAGCCTGAAACATGTTCAGAAACATCTGGTGAGCCATAATAAACAACATCTCCACTGCCAGAGATAAATACTTCCAATTCATCTTCGACCTGTAATATAACGTCACCCGAACCACTAATATGTACTTCAGCCATTTTCGAAGCAAATTGTTTAGCAGTATAATCACCAGACCCAGAAATGTGGATATTTTGGCGATTAGTTTTACCACCAACTTCGCATTCACCGGAGCCATTAATTGAAACATCGAAGTCATCACACTTTAAGTATTCTATTGATATTTCACCTGATCCGCTAATGTGTGCATTCATATCATCGCTGGCTATTTTATCAGCACTAACATCGCCAGACCCGTGAACTGATAAACCAGACACATTCTTTATGTAGACCATATAATGGATTGTGGACATTGATTTTGGATGCCAATTCCACTCAGTTTTTAAACCTAGATGAAGTTTATTTCCTTCAACTTCAGTTACAACTCGATCAATGATATCTTTATCAGCCTTAACAATTACTTTTTCTTCTTTTCCTTGGATGACTGTAACGTCACCTGATCCGTCCAAAACAACCCAATCGTAACCACTCACGTCACGGGTTTCAGTTACCGTTTCACCTGCAAATAACAAAGATATGACAGCGAAAGTAAAAACGGGAATAATATGTTTAATTTTCATGATTTTTTCTCCAGTTAATGCACATATGACTTGATCAATTAATTATAGTTGTCGAATTATTTATCGACTGCAAGCACGCACTGAATTTCGCCAGTATAATCCTCCCCTTTGAACTGTACAGATTTAGGATTAAACAAAGCGGTTGAATCCATTGAAACATAAACCATATTTCCACCCCAAGTAATTGGCCATAACTCCACATTATTTTCACCATAAAACGTAATAGAAAGCGAATCAGAATTGCCGGCACCAGTTATTAGCAATGTGGTGCTAATGAATGATGATGAATCGATTACACTGAACGATAAACTGTACGATTCATTAAACGTATAATTGTCTGCTTTCAATGCAAAAGTAAATGCTTCATTTGTATTCACAACTGTAGGAATATTATCAACCAACCCGTCGTATAATTCTTCAGGGCCCACACAAGCAAAGATTAGTAAAATTGAAAAACTTATTAATAAAATATTTTTCATTCTGATTCTCCTGATATTGTTTTTATATCTTGAGTTAATTCTAATTCTGTAATTTGATCAACTGGTCTTTGCAATTGATTACGTCGCGGTCCAACCAATTCTGCATAATGGTTTTGCACAACTTGTAGTGATTTCCCCATTGTTTCTACCTTACTCGTATACTTGCTCCATTGTTCCTTAAAAGATTGCACCAATCGTTGCATATCAGCCGCTTTGGTTTCCAGAGCAAAATTATCAACGGATTGTCTGATCAATGATAAAACTGCATAAAGTGTCAACGGTGAGCATAATACAATTTTTCGCGATAAGGAGAAATCGATTAGCTCAGGATCTTCCTTATTAAGAAAAGAATAAATACTTTCGTTCGGTATAAAAAGAAGGACATAATTAACAGTTCCATCCGCAGGGTTTATATAATCTCTTTTGGATACATCTTTAATGTGAGTTTTCACATCTTGAATAAATGATTTTTTCTCACGATCACGAATCTCATCATTGGACTCAATAATATATTTTTCATAATGGCTCAACGGGAATTTTACATCCATGTTGATTCGTTTTCCCTTGGGTAGCTTGAATGTATAATCTGGTCTTCCTGTGCCCTCTTGTACCTGTTTTACATAATTAACGCCTTCAACAAGACCAATAAAATTCAATATGTCTTCAACCATTCGCTCACCCCATTGACCGCGAGCCTGGCTGCTGGATAAGATTTGTCGAAGTTTACTTGTTGTATCAGTAAGTTGTGTAATACCTTCTCGTGATTCCTTCATATGCCCTTTTAGTGCCGATGTTTCCTGAGTCAGGTTTTCCAGAGATTTTCTCATATCGCGCACGGATGCATCAATGAGCTTTTTCTTTTCATCTAATTGTGCATCTGAAGTGGATGTCAGTTTTTTAAATTGATCTTCTGCCAAAGTTAAAAATGTTTGAATATTTTCATTTAAAGCATCCTTGGAAACTTTACCAAAAGCCAATTCCAATTCATTTTGTATTTCTATGTCACTTTTCTTCTGGGATTGTTTTATAAAATGATAGGATAGAACACCAAAAACTGCACCCATTACAAAAATGATAATACCAATAATAATTTCCATGGATTAATTCTCTTCGCCAGCTAAACCTAATTCACTGGCTTTTTCTTTTAAGGCATCAATAACAAATTGAATATGTTCAGCTCTTTCAACTCCAAGCTCTTCGATTCCTAGAGCAATGTCTTCTCGGCTTACTTTGGCAGCAAAACTTGATGTTTTTAATTTCTTTGTAACGGATTTTACTTTCACATCATGAATTGATTTTGAAGGACGAACGTATGTTACTGCAAAAATAAACCCTGTTAATTCGTCCGATGCAAATAAGACCTTGGACAAAAGTGTATTTCGCGGAGTTCCTGTATAAGCAGCATGCCCCATAATCGCTTCACAACATGCTTCAGGATACTCTTTCTCTCTTAATATGGAAACACCTACCATAGGATGCTCGTTTGCCGTAGGATGTCGCTCATAATCAAAATCGTGCAATAAGCCTGTAATACCCCACAATTCCTCATCTTCATCATTTTTACGCGCATAAGATCGTAACACTTGTTCCACAGCTAAACCATGTTTTCGTAGTGATTCGGTTTTTGTATACTCAAAAAACAATTCTAATGCTTCTTTTCGATCAGGTAATTCCATTTATATTCCTAACGGTTACTCTTAAATATACAAAGCCCCAAACAGGATTTGTTCAGGGCTTTTAATTTGTAACTAGTTTTAATTAGACGTTCAGCATATCCAGGACTAAACGTATAACTTCACCACTGGCACCTTTTTTGGGAGTATACGGTTTTTCCTTAACTCCCCAAGCAGTACCTGCAATATCAAAGTGAACCCATGGGATATTTTCGTCAACAAATTCTTTTAGAAAAGCACCGCCGGCAATTGTCCCTGCCTGACGTGGTGCACCCGTATTTTTTACGTCAGCAATATCCGATTTCACATGTTCGCAGAACTCATCCCACAGAGGAAACTCCCAAACTTTTTCTCCCGTAACTTTTGATGAAGCTTTAACTTTCTCGATTAATGCTTCGTCTGTGCCCATAATACCTGTAGCAACATGCCCTAAGGCAACTAATACAGCTCCAGTAAGCGTCGCGAAATCCAAAATGTACTCAGGATCATAATGCTTACTTGCGTACGCTAATCCGTCAGCAAGGATTAACCGACCTTCTGCATCAGTATTTAATACTTCAATTGTTTTACCGTTGTAAGCAGTGAGAATATCTCCGGGTTTCATTGCTTTAGCTCCACCCATATTTTCAGTAGACGGTATGATACTTACAATATTCATTTTTGGTTTTAGTGATGCAATTGCTTTCATTACACCAAATACAACGCCGGAACCACACATGTCGTATTTCATTTCATCCATGCGTTCGGCTGGTTTCAATGAAATGCCACCACTATCAAAAGTCAAACCTTTACCAACTAGAACAACTGGCTTTTCATCTTCGGAAGCACCGAAATATTCCATAATAATGAATTTAGGCGGTTCGTCAGTTCCAAGTGCAACACCAGCAAGTCCACCCATACCCATTTCAGTAAATTGATCACGGTCAAATATGGTAACGTTGATATTTCCTTCTTTTCCAATTTCTTCTGCTGAGGCAGCCAGCGCACTTGGTGTAGAATAATTACCCGGTCTATTTTCAATATTCCTGGCATAACAAACACCGTTAGCAATAATGGTGCCTTTATTCAATCCATTTTCATCACCATTTAAAACGGTAGCAGATTCCAGTTCAACAATATCTTTTTCCGTCGTTTTGTATTCTAAAAACTGATAACTACCCAATACAGCACCTTCAGCTAAAGCCTGGCAATAATCTGAAGAAGAATTGCCACCAAATACTTCCATGGCCACGGATGCTAATTTATGTGAAATTCCATATTTCGACACTGTACCAGCAGCCAATCGTAATGTTTCTTCTTTATAATCATCCTTTTTTCCTAAACCGACAACAATTATTTGTTTTTTCTCGGTATAAAAGCTGGTTGTTTCACCAGATTTTCCTTTAATGGCTCCTGAATCCAAAGCCTTCGATATTTGTCCATTTAAAACAGTGTCAATTGCTTTTCCTGTGTCAGATAATAGTTTGTCTTCAAAAATGCCAACGGCAAATACGTGTGTTTCAATTTTATCCCAAGAAACATTCGTATTTTTTACCGAAGTAAGATGTGCCATATTTTATTCCTCTTTATAAGTGTTTTGGGGGTATTTATAAGACGATAAATTACTTTAGATTTCTAAAAATATTCAAATAAATCACAAGATAAATTAATAGATAAAAAGAACGGGGTCATGAGACCCCGTTCAGATTGTGTTTACTGTCTTCCTTCAACCAGGAAATCAACCACAGTTGGATCAGCCAATGTACTCGTATCGCCTAAACTATCCAGTTCATTTTCAGCAATCTTTCTCAAAATTCGCCGCATAATTTTACCAGAACGCGTTTTTGGCAATGCTGGTGTAAATTGAATTTTATCCGGTTTGGCGTGTGGACCAATTTCCGTTTTTACAGAATTCATGATATCTGTTATGATTCCATCGCTTTCATCAACGCCAGTCATGAGTGTAACATAGGCATAGATACCTTGTCCTTTAATATCATGTGGATATCCCACAACAGCGGCTTCAGCTACACCTTTGGCTTTACCAATGGCGCCTTCTACTTCGGCTGTACCAATTCTATGACCGGAGATATTTAGAACATCATCGACACGACCAGTTATCCAGTAATAACCATCTTCATCACGTCGTGCACCATCGCCTGTAAAAAAATAACCGGGATACATTGAAAAATAGGTTTTTTTAAACCGCTCGTGATCACCATAGATAGATCGCATTATACCTGGCCAAGCCGATTTAATTGCTAATAATCCTGATACGCCATTTCCTTCAATTTCTTTTCCATCATCGGATAAAATGACGGGTTCGATACCAAAATATGGTAACGTAGCTGAACCAGGTTTTAGTGGAGTGACTCCCGGTAGCGGAGTTATCAATATTCCACCGGTTTCAGTTTGCCACCACGTATCAACAATTGGGCATTTTTCCTTCCCTACTATATTTCGATACCACATCCATTCGGGTTCTTTGATGGGTTCACCAACCGTACCCAACAATCTTAATGAACTTAGATCGCGACTAGTTACCCAATCATTTCCTTCTTTCATTAATGCACGGAGCGCTGTCGGTGCAGTGTAGAACAGATTTATCTTATGTTTATCAACAATACTCCAGAAACGACCATAATCAGGATAATTTGGCACACCTTCGAACATTACAGAAATTGAACGATTGGCTAATGGACCATATACGATATAAGAATGACCTGTAATCCAGCCAATATCCGCAGTACACCAATACACATCATTTTCATGATAGTCGAATATCATTTCATGAGTATAAGAAGCATAAACGAGGTAACCACCTGTAGTATGCAATACACCCTTTGGCTTGCCGGTAGAACCGGATGTATAGAGAACGAATAATGGATCTTCAGCGTCCATCTGCTCAGGTTCACAAACTGGATCGGCAATTTCCATGGATTCGTGCCACCAGATGTCGCGACCTTCAGTCATTGCAACCTGTTCACCTGTACGTCGAACAACAATCACTTTTTCAATTGATGGTGTATTTGCTACAGCTTTATCCGCGTTCACTTTCATCGGAATATTCAATTTCACACCACGCACACCTGTGTCTTGCGTGATTAGCACTTTGCATTCTGAATCATTAATTCGATCACGTAAAGAATCGGCACTAAACGCACCAAACACAACAGAATGAACAGCACCTATCCGTGCACACGCTAACATCGCCACTGGCAATTGATGAATCATTTGCATATATAAACAGACACGATCACCTTTATTCACTCCATTGGATTTCAGTACATTTGCAAATCGCTGCACTTCATTCAAAAGTTCACTGTAGGTAAAAGATTTGGATTCATTAGGATCATTTCCTTCCCAAATAATAGCTGTATCATTTCCCTTTCCATCCAATACATGGCGATCTAAACAATTATAGCTAACATTGAGCTTTGCACCTTCATAAAACTTAATATTTGCATTAACAAAATCATAATCCATGACTTTGTTCCATTTTTTATACCATGTAATCCGTTCAGCTATCTCACCCCAAAATTTTTCGGGATCATCAATGGATTTTTGATATATTTCTTTATATTCATCGAGCGTCTTTATCAGGGCATTCTTACTTATTTCTTCACTAGGATTAAATACTTTAGTAGACATTTTTCCTCCTGTATATCAATTAATTCAAATTTATTTCTTTGGAAATATTCATTTTTTCGTTTTAATAAACATTCGAACTTACCGGTCTATTTGAACATGGTTCAATAAAAAGGACTTCTTTGTCCTGTTTATTTTAAAGAGTATATAATTTTTGTTGGTTCTGAAATAATTACGGATTTTTGGTCAACAATTGCTCCTGCCTTAAAGACGACTAAATCATGTTCCCCTTCTTCCAATTTTAGAATGACTCTTTTATCTGACCATATCGCCTGACCATCAAATTGAAACCGCAAACCATTTTCTTTTGATATAAATCGAATTTCATGAATTGCTTTCATCCGAAATGATAATTCAGCTTTGACTGCCTCTTGTAACACTGTTTTCCACTTAATAGGCACAAAATTTTCTTTCGATAATTCAATAGAATGTATTCCTGGAGTTAATTGAAGATTATACTGCGGTGTAACACCCGCAGGTTTACTATCGATTATTATGGTGACTCCAATAGGGATGCTTTCAAGATTGACATTCACTTGAGCCATTGAAATCGTAAAATGCAAAAAAATATAGATAAAATTTTTCATTCTATATATTCCAAATATTTTGACAAAATCCAACCTTCAAATTCTTCTTGCACACCCTTTTGTTTATCAATGATTTCAATAAATCCAAATGATCGATCACCTGACACTTTTGTAACTAGAAACATATCACCCATTGATAACATCATTTGAATCGGTGAACCATTTTCCGGACCTTGTCTAAAAGGAACTAAGGTAGTATTCACCCTGAATAAGGTCCCATTTTCTGCCATGGATGCGCTCATTCCCAATAAAACATCAATATGATGATTTTTTGTGTCTAAGCTGGGCAAATGTTCTGAATAATCAGGAAATTGATTTTTAGTATCAACTTGAATCGTAAGGTCATCCCTGCCAAGAAAAATATGATTTAACTCTGTGCGAAAAAACCCCAGACTATCTGTACTAATCGTTTTGAGTGTTCTAATAGTGTCAGAAATCGTGACTTCGGCGTTTTTAATAGGCGTATGCAATCGCCGATTAAGAACCAATCCCTTTATTGTTATTGGGTCTTTTCGAACATGTACTAAATCCATATAATAGATTCCAGGACCTGAAATATGAAACATCTGCGTTACACCTTCAAAATCATCACCAATAGGAAAAATGGTCATAACATTCCCAAAATTTTCTGTATTCCAAATATTTTCAGGAAGAATCATTTTTATACTATCTTCAGGAAAAAATAATTTCTCAAATATTGGTGTCGCCATTTTACCTTTTTGGAATAAACTGACTTTATATGCCGTTGGTTCGCCCTCTAATACATTGACAGGTATGATAAGTGTAACTTTATCATAAGTATATCTAACGGATACATTTGGTTTTGAGCCAAGCAATACCGGCTCTTCAATGATGGTGGGTTTTAAACTACAAGCAGAAATAAGTAAACAAATTATGCCAGAGATTAAAATCTTTGTGTTATTACACTGTCTTCCCATGCTCGAATTTAACAAAATTTCCTTGATCATCCTCACAAACTGCAACCATTACAATTCTTGCAGTACATGCTAGCCGTTTTTCTTCCTGACGACTTTCAGCAAACGCATCAATTTTTACAGTAATTGACGTCTTACCAGCATTTGTGACAGTACCATTAAATGTTACCCATTCTCCAGCTTCAATTGGCTCATTAAACTCTACTTCTTGTATTACTTTTGTGACAGCACCCCAGGCTTTTGTCCCTTTTAAAAACCGATAACAAGTTTTTGCAGCTGCAAGATCCATCCAGGATACAAGTTGACCGCCAAATAGTGTTCCCACGTTATTAATATGATCAGGCATGACTAATTGAGAGTAGGTTGCAGTAATGGGCATTTTATATTCCTTTATAAAATAGAAAACCCCGTTGAATTACCCTCGAGAAAATCTTTTTCCTCTGAAGAGCACGCCGAATCAACGGGGCTATCCTAAAAGTTCGAAACGAAATCTATATAGGAGCAGATTCCGTGGTTTGCTTTTTTTCCACTTTTGGAGATTTCTCTGATACTTTTGCATTTGTCGATTTCTTCGATCCGCATTTTCCGTCGAGTGGTGAGCAATCGGATTTTTCTACAGTTTTTGTAGTTGTAGCTTTAGTCGATGAACAGCATTTCTTTGCATCTTTACTTCCGCAGGATTTCCCATCACCTGTGGCAAAAGCAAAACTAAATACCAGTGTAAGGGCTAAAAGCGTCGTTAATATTTTTTTCATGAACAATTATTCCTTTTGATTAAGAGTATTTCCGTCACCCGAAATATTGTGTTAAAAATAATTTAAAAGCAATCATATTTTGTATTTAAATGATTTAACTGACATCAATTCTTAATTATATACTTTATATCTATCTATTATATGCAGGTATTACGCAATATATCACCATTCTCTTTTAATATAATATTTTTTAGTTTTCATTTTGGCATTCCACATCTTTCTTATATTAATTGTAAAATAGGCCTTATATAAATAAAGAAATATCATCATGATTAAGAAAACAATTTCTATTGCTACCCTCCTACTTTTAATACTTCTGATCTCGTCAATACCGATTCTTCCAAAGAAAGAATTGTCGACGCTATTGCCAATTCCTACTGAGATTGCAGAAAATAAAGCCGCTCGTAAAGAAAAAAAGAAATTACGTCAGGAATGGATGGACAATATGCATCGTACCGCCCCAAATACTGACTGGAAAGCTATAGATGACGTGACACGAAGAGAAAGAACACAATCTGTTATACAGTTGAGACAATCATTAAAAGGTTCAGGAAGACTAGAATATCAACTTTCTCAGCCGGAGAATATTGGATCGCGTAACGTATCAGGAGTTTGGAATGAACGCGGGAGTAATAATCTTTCCGGGCGTATTCGTACAGCAGATATTGATTTTGATAACAATTTGATTTATTGTGCGAGTTCGGGAGGCCAAGTCTGGCGAGGTACTATTGGGGGTGCAGATTGGGTTTCCCTCACAGACTATATCCGTATTCCCGGCATTTCCCTGATTAGGCTAATCGAAGCCGGACCAACTAATCACAGATTATTCATCGGAGCAAGTGATGGATTTTATTATACAGACGATGATGGCATCACACTAACCGAAGCTACTGGGCTAAACTATGCTGAAGACTGGGGCAATGCTAAGCGATATATCATTAGAACTAGCCCTGTGTTAGAAATATATATATTAGCACAAGAATGGGATTATACTAATTGGAACTCCGTTGTTCGCATATATAAATCAACTGACCTAGGTCAGTCATTCTCGGTTATCCATACTTTTTCCGCAAACGATGGTAATAAGGATAATTATGATATTTGGACTTCACGGTATACGGAAAGTGCAGTCTATGTAAACCATAATGGAGAATTCTATAGTTTGATAAATGACGTATTAACCTTAATTACTGACTTTAATCCAGCAGTCTCCGGTAGTGTTCTTTTAACTGGCGGTTACGATGGTTCTGACTATTTCTTCTATACACGCATCTCAGATCAAATATATAAAAGCATTAACGGTGGAGACACGTGGGTAAATACTGGTTCTCAACCGTCAGGGACCTTTATGGTCAATAGTTTCAATTCTTCTAATATTTATCCTGATAACCTGGCAATTGGTCAGATTGATACATATGTGTCATCCGATGGTGGCACATCGTGGAGCATTGTAAATAATTGGTGGGAATATTATGGTAATGAAGCCACCATGCTTCATGCCGATATCCCTGAAATTCGATGGTTTATAGACAATACTGGAAGTGAAGTCACATTGATTTCAACCGATGGTGGGATTTATTATTCAGAGGATAATTTGTCAACAGTGTCGAATCTTTCGCTGAGTGGATTGGGTGTCAGTCAATATTATTCAACCTACACAAAAAGAACTGAGCCATACAGTATTTATGTAGGAGCGCAGGATCAAGGTTTCCAACGTGCACTAAATGACATTGGCGGAATTCTTGATTTTGAACAATCCATTTCTGGTGATTATGGACATATTATTTCCGGCGACAGCGGTGCAACGCTTTGGACTAATTATCCCGGTTTTACTATGTATTATGCTAACCCGGAAATAGATACATGGGGTACAACCCTTGATTTTCCTGGCAGTGGATTTTTATGGCTTGCTCCCTTGGCACATGAACCAACCGTATCAAACATTGCATACATTGGTGGCGGAGGTGCTTCAGGTGGAAATCATGTCATTAAACTCACTGAAGATGGCGGATCAATTTCTACTTTCGAATTAGGGTACAATTTTGATTCTCGTGTTTCCGCCATGGCGAAATCTCCGATTCAAACACCCACGTTTTATGTTTTAACCGAAAGTGGGAATTTCTATTGGAGTCATAATGGTGGATTACAAACTTGGGATATGACACAAAGCTTCACAGGTCCTGAAGCGCATTATTTCTACGGCTCTTGCATTTTACCATCATCTAATGATTATGGAACCGTTTGGATAAGCGGAAGTGGTTATTCAAATCCTGGTGTTTATGTTTCGACAGATCATGGGGAAACATTTACTTCATTGGAAGCCGGTTTACCCAATACAATGGTTTATCAAATTGCCACCAATGATGATGAATCCCTTCTCTTTGCTGCCACTGAAGTAGGACCTTATATGCTAGATGAAAGTGGGTCTTGGGAATATATGGGTGAGCTTACTGCTCCAGATCAAGTTTATTGGTCAGTTGAATTCATTCCTGAATTGAACACAGTCCGATTTGGTACCTATGGTCGTGGTATCTGGGATTTTGTGATTGAATCTGATCCGTGTGACTTGCGTGGTGACTTTAATTTGGATGAAACAGTAAATATCACAGATTTGATCGATATGGTTCAAATCATTATAAATAATGATACGCCAACAGATGATGAATTATGTACAAGCGATTTAGATCATACAAATTCCATAGATATTTTTGATCTGCTATTATTAGCAGATATTTTACTGAATTAATGCTTCTGGAATGCTAAAAGAATATTTTATCATCGCGTCCTGCGACACGAATTCCTTCTTCTTCGTCGACGGATCGTAAAAGTAACCCACCGATTACAAAGAAAACCAGCACAATGGCGACACCTGCGCGTTGCGTATTAAACATGGATGTCAATATTCCCAACAATAATGGTCCCATAAATGCTGTAGCCTTCCCTGAAAAAGCATAAAACCCGTAGAATTCATTTTCCTTTTCGGACGGGACGAATCGCCCAAGCATGGATCGGCTAGCAGCTTGATTCGGTCCTGAAAATATTCCCACTAAAATTCCTGCTACCCAAAATAGACTTTTTGTTGGAGCGAGAACTGCAAGAATTGTTGCAAAACTTAAAGCCCAAATACTGATTTGAACGGTTCGTTTCCCTCCCCATCGGTCATCCATGAAACCCATTACAAAAGCACCAAAACCAGCGGTGATATTTAGTACTATTCCAAATAACATAATCTCATCAAAAGAAAAACCAAAAGTTCCCGCTGCATAAATGCCTCCAAATGCAAATATGGTAACCAGACCATCATTGTACATCAATCGCGCAATGAGAAATCGAACAATCTGCTTGTAGTGTTTTATTTCATGGAACGTCTTATACAATTGCTTAAAACTTTGATGGATGATTGGCGATCCCTTAGGGCTAATTGCAGATTTATCTTCTCGCAGAAATAAAAATATGGGAATACTGAACAACGCGAACCAAAATGCCACCAATAGATTTGTAACTCTAATATTGTTTCCAACTGCATAAGATTGCTTTAATATATCTTTCTCAACCACACCATTCATCTGTTCAAGATTATTAAGTGAAAACACTGTCGTCTCGCCTGATTCGGATAGCACCTTTACACCATTTGTGTTTCCATTATCATCCAGTGAAACACCACGGACTTCATATTGTACGCCTTTATAATCAAATATTTGATAACCAGTCTCAACTGAAATTTCACCTTTTGTCATTGCAACCCATTCCGGAGCTTCACCTTGCTCTGGCGCAGGACTAGTTTTTACCTGATTAAATGCTGGCTTGGCAGGTGTCACAAATAGAATCATAGCTAAGAACATGGCACCTAATCCACCAATATAGCCTAATGACCAACCGTAGCCAGATATACGCCCAATTTTATCCTTTGGTGCTATATCCGGTAAAAATGCATTATAGAAAACACCGCCAATTTCAAAAGCGATATTACCTATAGTAAACCAAATGAGAGCTTTTGTCATCTGTCCGGGGTGAACCCAATACAATACTGCTGAAGCGATAACAGCTATTGCTGTAAAAATGAAAAGAAATAATTTTCGATACCCACCTCTATCCGCGATGGCACCCATAATCGGCGACAAAATTGCCACGGCAATAGCTGTTATTGAGATAGCACGTGACCAAAGAGTCGTTCCAATGATTTCATCAGGCGCTATGGCTTTAACAAAGTAAGTCGCATAAATAAATGTAACAACCAACGTAGTAAATGCTGAATTTGCAAAATCATACATTGACCATGAAAAAATAGCTAATTTGTGTGAACTGCGCATTTTACCATCCATTTAAAGGTTTACCAATTTTGTAAATAAGTAGTAAATATAACCCGAACTCCATACAACCGATACTGATTGCGAATAAATATAGGAGCAAAACCATTTAATTCCAATTCAAATAATAGAGGGAAAATCCGCTTAATTGGATTCATATTATGGTATTTAATTCCCCCCTTGATATAAAAACTAATTTGTTGAGTATCATACCCATCGTGATGACTCATCCAAGAATTCCACTCATTGTTTCCTGATATAAATTCATCTCGGTTTTTCCAATAAATATTTAGTCCTGCCCAAGTACTTAAAATGCTCGGAAATAATTCATAATTAGCAAGGATTTCACTGCGCATTTGATATCCCTTGCGATATAAATACTTTTCACCAATCGAGAAAATAGTTGAATCATGGTGCATAAAACTTGTCCCAAGGAGATTTACAGGTGCGTGGAGTGATTCTTTTGAAGAAATGCCATTCTCAAAATACCATTGAATTGCAAAGATTCGTCGATCAAATAATCGTTTCCATGCTCCATTTAAATAAAACCGCCAAACGGTAACTCCATCACCCAATGGAAGTTGCTTGACCTGAGCAGGACTATTTGGAAATGTTGATGATGAAACAGTGTATTTTGTTAAGGTAGATCCTAGAGGAATTTTGATATCCAATCCAGTATATAATTCCAGTCCGGGCTCATTCGTTTTCCAGCTAGGATTACCAAACAATCGAAAATTGAGTCCCACAATTATATCGCCAACTCCTTTTACAGTTCGTGACTTTGGCCAATAAAAGTCCATTAACTGTCCCAGTGTAATTCCTGCAGTATCACTTACGAAATAAGGGTTATATCCTTCTCCATAAATACCGCTGGATATCGGATCTGGTCCACCCTCTAGTGCCCACAATACAGAGTAGTCGCTTTCCCATGTATATAGCTTATCATAAACTGCCTGGATTTTATCTAAAAATGGATCTTGAAGGGACGTATCAGAAAGGACTTGCTCAAGTCCGGCTTTTGCGTTTGTATGGTATTGATACCATTCAGAATAACCCGCTATATCGTTTGAATTCCATTCCCAAGAGCGATCTTGTTGAATAGTATAATACGGAATCTCCATTTTCCAATTCACGCGATCCGACACGCCATACATAATGTCAAATGATGTTTTTTCATTGCTGACTGTTCGGAATTCATTAATGGTTCCACCAATTAGAACTTCATCCGGACCAAAATAATCTTTAGAAAAGTTCGGTAGAGTATCAAGGTTATTATTTGGTGCAAAATCAGAATTGTAATATCGCATTACCCTTCCAATCGTATTGAATGCATCAACGTAGAGAGTATCTAAATCATATAGATCATAAGCATTCGCAGTATATCCATGATCGAAATATCGTTTTCCATATCCCGGTACACTAAAATTCTGACCGATTATGCCAAGATGTCTTCCATTCCCAATCCATTCTCCCGAAGAGAAAGATTGAGAAATATTGATCTTCCAAACATGTTCAGGGATTGATAGTCGGGGTTGCCCAAATACAAAAGAAAAAAGTATAAAAAATAGTGAAAGCTTTCTACTCATCAACTTATGTCTTAGTATAATAAAAATTGCTGTCTGAATTCATTAAAACGAACAACATCATGAAACCATAATGGTGGTAGATAATTAGCTGGCTTCCCCTGGGCAGAAAAAGTCCGTAACAATTCATGTCCAAATAATTTATCGATATAACCATCACCTGTCCATTGGAATTCCCGTGGATATAGTTGATTAATGGTAATGATAATTCCTGTGGCAGTTGCCAATGGACTAAATTCAAGACGATCTGTGATTGTTATTTCTAATCCACTGCACTCTTCATTTTGATATAACGGGACTATTATTGCTCCCTGTTTCATCCGTGGTGTATATCGGATTCGTGTAAACTCAACACCTGTAAGCTCAAGTGAATTCAATTTCTCCATAACATGATCACTCGATATCCATGGTGCACCAAATCTTAAAAATGGTTTTTCCGTGCCATGTCCGATATTCAGGTTTGTTCCTTTTAGAAGATTCATGCCAACAAACGCATTATGAGCTTCAAGAGATACAATATCAGGTTCAGAAGGTATATAAGGAATATGCGTATTATCCTGCCACATTCCACGTTTCCAATTGGCCATGGGAATTATTGTCAGATTTACTCTGGCTAAATCTTTTGCCCATCCTGTTTCATTTATCATAAGGATGTATTCCCCTGCCGTCAATCCATGCCGAATTGGAACAAGATGGTAACCTTCGAAAGATTGAAATGCCGGTCGTACGATAGGTCCATCTATTTGTATACCACCTAAAGGATTTGGTCGATCTAAAACGAGAACAGGAATATCCAATGGAGCCGCAGCCTCAATAATTTTAGTTATTGAGGTCATAAAGGTTGAATATCGCACACCAGAATCGGGTAGATCAATCAGGATTAAATCTACATCTTGCAACGCCCATTTCGGGGGAATAACAAACCGACCAAAAATGTCAACAATTCTGGCACCCGTTACTGGATCATAAATTTTATCGCCAATTATCTTTAATCGTGAATCATCTTTACCAAATAATCCGTGCTCTGGGACCAAAATATATTTAATGGTGATATCGGGCTGCATTTGGAGGACATCCAGCAAATGACGCCCTTTGCGATCAACTGAACCCGGGCTTATACAAACCGTTATTGATTTACCACGTATAGGTTCAAAATCCATTTGCTCAAGAATATCTAAACCGCAATAAACCTCCTCCATAAAAGATAAGTTGGGGATATTCATTATTGATGAATAAGTATATTCATTCTCTTGTGCAATAATTAGTGCGAATAACGTAGCACTAAGGAAAAATCTATTGATTGACACGAAAACGCCCCGTCATAATAAAGTCCGAAAGATATACAATGATTATATTCATCGTTACTGCACAGGCAATGTACCACGTCCAGGCCAACCCTGTTTGTTTCAAGAATAATACAATCACTAAACTTCCTATTAAACCTAGTATCAAACTTGCTGGTTGAAACTCTCTATCCAGTTTGCTCAGAATGAATAATCCAAGTAAACCACCGTATGTAAATGAAGCAATTTGAAGCCCCAGAATTACAATGGAAGTATTGCCTTCATCGAAGAATAATGCCATTCCCATTAATACAATTGCCCAGACGAATGATGCCACTCTGGAATTTTTAATAGTTTTTGCGATTCCCCAATCTGTTATGGTCGAAGAAGCTAGCGAATTGATGCTACTACTTAGCGTCGACATCGCTGCAGACAAAACTCCGGCAAATAATATTCCTTTGATACCAACCGGTAAAACGTCTACGATAAAGGAAGCAAATTCCCGATCTTTTTCCATCGGCATGCCATTGTAATACATATAAATGAGAGATCCGGCTAGTAGAAAAATGGCAAACTGAATAGTAACAAAGATTCCACTTCCTATCATTGCTTTTCGTGCTGAAGATAAATTAGATGTACCCAATACACGTTGAACCATCATATAATCGGCGCCATGAGAGGCAAAAGATAAAAAAGCTCCGCCAATCAATGCGCTTATGAAAAAATATGAATCCGTAAACAGATTTCCGTCAAATTTGAATAGTGCAAATTTATCTAGCTCATTTAAGGCTGCGAAGGTCTCAGTCAATGAAGTTGGTAGATAATGAATCGCAAAGAAAATCGATAATAATCCACCTCCAATGTATAACAAGAATTGAAAGCTATCTATCCAGACAATTGTACGAATGCCTCCAAGGATTGTATAAAATATTGTCACTACACCAATAATCAGGACGGCAACGGGTAATGACCATCCACTAATAACATGCACTATGGTTGCTGTAGCAAGAAAACGAATTCCATCAGCTAATATTCGCGTAATAAGAAATACGCCTGATGCAGTTTTTTGTATTCCTTTACCATATTTTTCACCCAATATTTCATAAATCGACGTAATTGGTTTTTTAAAATACTGGGGTAATAAAAACACCGATACAAGAATTCTTCCCAGTATATACCCGAATGCCAGTTGTAAAAAATGCCAATTGCCCTGATAGGCTAAACCCGGAACACTAATGAATGTCAATACGGATGTTTCAGTAGCGACAATTGAAAACATCGCAATAGGCCATGGTAAATTCCGATTCATGCAAGCGTA
>FLOH01000880.1_pt1 | contig 52734 bp, 32 predicted proteins | sample 756751 | NCBI WGS metagenome assembly FLOH01 (sample SAMEA4026879, study PRJEB14308) | marine metagenome | biome: coastal water; material: water | depth 74 m | reverse complement strand
CCGCCCGATCGGAGACGGGGGCACCAAGCAAGCGGGAAAATTCTCCGGCATGGGGAGTGAGAAGAATTGGGCCGGTGGCGGATGTTAGAACCTGGGGGTGGTGGGCGACCACTTCCAGCGCTCCGGCGTCCAAGACGATGGGAATGGTCGTTTGTGGCAGAAGTTGAGTGAGAAATTTTTTCAAATCGGCTGAGGGTGGCAGGCCAGGGCCGATGACGAGCGCGGTTGCCCCATCGAGAAAGAGTTCTGGCGGAGGGTGCTGGCTTGGTTCGAGAGGATGGAGGAGGAGTTCAGGCATTGAAGGGGAGAGAGATTCGGGAATGGGGCGATCGGCAAAAAGTCGAACATAGCCAGCACCAGACCGAAGAGAGCCGATGGAGGTCAGGGCGGCAGCTCCTGGAAATTGGGAAGAACCCGCCCAAAGGTGAACCACGCCCGAAGATCGTTTGTGCGCATTGGCTGGACGGGTTGGCAGGATGGAGTGGGCTTCGCAGGGGAGGAAGAAATCGGCCATGGGTTTGGGTGGGGGGATGGCAAAATCAATCGGGACGGCTCGGAGTTGCCCCACCCAAGGGAGAGCGGAATCTTTCAGGCAACCGGATTTGACTGAGCCCAAAGCGAGGGTTAGATCGGCCGGGAAGACGGACTCGGAAGCTTGACCAGTAACGGGGTGAAGACCGCTGGGAAGATCGAGAGCGACGTAAAGATCGGAGCGGCGCTTTTCGCGCGTGATCCAATTTAAAATTCCGGCCTCGGTCGGGCGTGGGGGTGGGGTGGCGCCTAGCCCGAGAAGGCCATCGATGACCAAGCGGGGGGTCCTTGTTTTAAGAAACCGAGCGGGTTTTGAGGGCCAGAGGATGGCCTTTTTCCAATGTTTGGCTTTGACCCGCGGGTCGGGGTGGGTTCGCCGTCCCGGGGAGTGGGAGAGAAGGAAATCTACATTCCAACCGAGCTCTTTCAGCTCAAGCCCCAGCAGAAGGGCGTCGTCCCCATTGTGACCAGAGCCGATAAGGATCAGAGCGGTGGAGGGTTGGGGTAAAAAAGGTCGGAGCTCCCTCAGGGCGCCATCGACTGCTTGGCGCATCAGATCTTTCATTCGATCCCCAGCCTGAAGGCTTTTTTCCTCCCAGGTGCGTGCGACCGCGGGGGTGAGAACAATCATGAGCCGATGAGTATGACGGTGGCGGCGGAGTGGGTGCGAGTGTGGGTGAGGGAGAGAAGGGTACGGGTTACGCCTCGCTGCTGAGCCAGATCGGCCCCTTCTTGGTGAAAAAGCAAAAAAGGCTCCCCGCTGGGGTGGCGTCCGATTTCCATTCCCAACCATGGAAGAGAAGCACCGATACCCGTGCCAAACGCTTTGGAGGTGGCCTCTTTGGCGGCAAAGCGGGCGGCGAGGGGGATGGAGGGTCGAGCCTGGGAGCGGGCATAGTGTATTTCTGAGGGATGAAAAATCTTTTCAAGGAAACGATCCCCAAAACGATCGTAAGAATCCTGAATGCGATCGATTTCGACGAGGTCGGTCCCCAGGCCAAGAATTCGCTCGGGTTTCATTTCTTTTGAATGGCTGAAATAAAATCACGCACACTTTTCTCCAGGCCCACCACGACGGCGTGGGATACTAGAGAGTGGCCGATGTTGAGGGTGTGGAGATGGGGAAGTGAAAGAAGGTCAGAAAGGTTGGAGAGGCGGAGGCCATGGCCGGCGTTGACCTGAATGCGGTGGCGGTGGGCTTGCTCAGCCGCAACCTGGAGCTTGGCAAAAGCAGCGGGGCGATGAGCGGTGGTGGCATCGGCAAAGCGTCCCGTGTGGAGTTCCACCACGGGGGCTTGGAGGGAGGCTGCGGCCTCGATTTGGTGAGGGTCGGGATCGAGAAAGAGGCTGGTGAGGATTTTGGCTTGGTTCAGCTTTTCCACGATGGGGCGAAGTGCTTGGATTTGTTCGGCCGCGTTCAGACCGCCTTCCGTCGTCACCTCGGCACGGTTTTCGGGGACGAGGCAGACTTCGGCCGGTTGCAGCCGAAGGGCAAAGTCGAGCATGGCGGGGGTAGCCGCCATTTCGAGGTTCAGTTTCTGGCGAAAGGCACGACCGAGGCGCAGGACATCGTCGTCTTGAATGTGACGACGGTCCTCCCGAAGGTGAACGGTGATCGAGTCGGCCCCAGCCGCGAGGCAGATCTGGGCAAGGGAGACAGGGTCTGGTTCCGGGACGACGCCAGGAATGGGTACGCGGTATCGCGCCTGCCGAAGAGTGGCGAGGTGATCGATATTTACGCCCAACCGAATCATCTTTTTATTCTACCATAAAAGAGCGGGGAAGTTGATTTTATGTGAGAATGAAATTAGAAGGACTTCGGTGGGTGCCTGGCCGTGCCCAAGCTGGGATGTCGCGAAATTGACACAGTGAAAAGAGAAAAGTTGTTCCCAAGGATGGCACAGCAGACCGAGGGAGAGATTGCTTACGCTTGTCGGCTTTTCATATGATTTAGGAGTATGTCGGAAACTAATTCGGCACCTTCCGTCCTCTCGAAGGAGATGTTGTTAGAGATTGGAGGATGGCGGGCGATGCAAGAGGGTCGCTCCCTTTGGGAAGCGGGCAAGGTGATGTCGGTCGATTGGGTCGACCCGATGTTGGGGGGGGTGGTGCAGGCGGGAACGGGGACAGTGAATGCGCGACTGAAATTGGGAAAGCGGCTTTCCGATGTGGAGAATCTGTGCAGCTGCCGACAGGCGAGGGAGTACGGAACCGTGTGTCCCCACGTCATTGCCCTGAGCCTAAAATATTTGGAAAAAAATGGGAAATCGGCCAGCGGGCCGGTGCATCGTCCGAATGGGGCGGTGGCGGGTCCAGTGGCGGCGGCGGCGCGGGCGATGGCTCCACGTTTTCCGCGTGTGTTGGGCCAATTAGCGGGAAAAGGCTCGAAGCCATTGTCGTTGGAGGTACATCTTCCTTTGGAGCTGGGTAAGGCGTGGCGCGCGGGAAAAATTCCGCTGACGGTGGAGGCGTCGGTCGATGGAGGGCCAACCAAGAGTCTCGATGCGGTGGCGGTGGAGAAGGTGGAGCCGTACATCGTGGATGAATCGGACGCAGCGCTGTTGTCGATGTTGGAAAAAATGGAGGGGGCATCGGTTCACGGCGAGGCCGAGTTGACCCCAGCGGACCGAGATCTTTTCTTTCCGATTCTCTTAGGTCACCCAAGGATTTTCTTGGGACGAAAAAAGCATTTGCTGGTTTCAAGGGCCGTGGAGGGAACTCGATTAAAAGTGGAGTTGGACGAGGGTGGGATTTTACATTTGGAATTGGTTTCGGCTCCTCCTGGGCCGGAGGGAAGTGAACTGTTGGAGGGATCCCAAGGTCGCTGGCGATTCGCGGGGGAGCATTTGGAGCTGTTGGATAGTCTTCCGGTCGCGTATGAGGGGCTGCGCAAAGGAGGCCGATCGGTCGCGAGGGAGGGGTTGGCGCTCTTTTTACAAAGGGAGATGCCCCTCTTGGAGCGACACGTGCGGATGGAGTCGGGAGAGCGACTGCGTGGATTACAGTTCGACACGATGGCGCCGAAAATTCGGGTGGAGTTGGATGGGTTGCTTTCGGGCATCAGTTGCCAGCTCGAGGCGGTGTACGGAAAGGAGTCCCATGTTTTGACGGGGATGCCTGGACAAAATGAGGGCATGGACGCTTGGATGCCGGACGCGGCCGATCCGAAGCGTTACCGAGTCCGAGGCAGGGCGATGGAGCGAACGGCGCAGAGAGAGTTGCTGGCGGCGGGTTTTCTGCCAGGGCAACGTGCGGCGGAGCGTTACACTTTGGCGGGAGAGGGGAAGGTGGGTGCGTTCTTAGCCAACATTCTACCCCGATGGAGGCAGAAGTGGGAGGTGAAGGTGACGCCGAGAATGGAGTCGCTACTCAGCCGGTGCGACTATATCGCGCCTGAGGTGACCTTGAAGGATACGGGCGGGTCGTGGCTGACGGTGGAGGTGGATTTTCGTTCGGGAGGTGGCAGTGACGCCTTAACTCCAGCGGAGGTGCAGAGATTATTACAGACGGGGTTGAGTCATCATCGTTTGGCCGGAGGAAGGATCGCACTGGTGCCGACGAATGATGTGGCGGAATTTCAGGAGGTTTTGAAGGATTGCCAAGTTCGGAACGATGGCACCCGATATAAGTTAGAAAAAAGGTTTCGAGGATATTTTGGGGAGGCGATTCGCGGTACGGGCTGGGTGGTGAGCGGCAAGTCGAACTGGAAACCTCCGACCGAGATCGTGGCTTATGAGGAGGCAAAGCTTTCGGAACGTTTGGAAAAGATTGTCCGTCCCTACCAGCGCGAGGGAATTGGGTGGTTGCTTTACCTTGCTAAAAATCACTTCGGGGGTGTCTTGGCGGATGAGATGGGCTTGGGCAAGACCTTGCAAACTCTGGCGTTTCTGGAGATTCGGCGGGCGGAAAATAAAACGAAGTTGCCGGCGTTGGTGCTGTGTCCGACCAGCTTGGTCATGAACTGGATAGATGAGGCGAAGAAGTTTGCGCCTGGGCTGAAGGTGCTGGCCTTGCACGGGGCGGGGAGAAAGAGTCTGTTAAGCAAGATTCCAGAGCATGACTTGGTGGTGACCAGTTACGCACTATTGCGACGGGATATCGGGGAGTATGAAAAACTGGAATTTGACGCGGTGATCTTGGATGAGGCGCAAAATATTAAAAATCGGACGAGTCAGACGGCGGTCTCGGTGAAAAAGTTGGTCAGTGACCACCGCATGGTTTTGACGGGGACTCCTTTGGAAAACTCCTTGCTCGATCTGTGGTCCATCTACGATTTCCTCATGCCGGGCTATTTGGGCACGGCGACCGATTTTCGGGATCGCTATGAAATTCCAGTAGCGAAGTTGGGGGATGAAAGGGCGCAGCTTCGGTTGCGGCAAAGGGTGCGACCCTTTTTGTTGCGGCGAACGAAGGCGGAGGTGGCCAAGGATCTGCCGGCCAAGATTGAGCAGATTGCGTACTGTGAGCTGACCGAAGAGCAGAAAGGGGTCTACCGACAGATCTTAGAGGAGGGAAGAAAGCAGGTGAGCGAGCTTTCGGGGACAGCCTCGGGCGGAAGAGATCGAATCGCGGTCCTGACCGTTCTCATGAGATTGCGGCAAGCGTGTTGTCACTTGGGGTTACTGCCGCCGGCCGGCGCTGGGGCGAAAGTGTGGAATGAGCCTTCGGGCAAGATGGAGTACTTTTTGGATCGGTTGGAGGAGGCGATTTCGGGTGGGCACCGAATCCTAGTTTTTAGTCAATTCGTTTCCATGTTGAAGCTGGTGCAGGAGGAGTTGAAGCGGAGAAAGACCCCCTACTGTTATTTGGATGGTGGCACGCTGGATCGAGCGGGTGAGGTGGACCGGTTTCAGCGAAACCACGATATTCCGGTTTTCTTGATTAGTTTGAAAGCGGGGGGTACGGGGTTAAACTTAACGGGGGCAGATACGGTCATTCACTTTGATCCTTGGTGGAATCCAGCGGTGGAGGATCAGGCGACGGCCCGGGCGCACCGCATCGGGCAGAACAAGATCGTCAGTTCTTACAAGTTGATTGCGAGAGATACGGTGGAGGAAAAGATTGTCCGGCTGCAGGAGCGCAAAAAGGAGCTCTTTCGGGGAACATTGGTCAGCGAGGAGGACTTTGTTCGGGGGCTGGATTGGAGCGAGTTGCAGGAGTTGCTGAACTAATCAACAAGGTTGAATTTTGAATTTAGCCTTACTTTGGTCCCAAAGCACGAACACGCAGTTGGGTCTTACCCGCGGGCAAAGCTTGTCGTTTTCGTACCCATTCCTTCGTGATCACGGAGAAAGGTTTGTTAGCCGCCCCGTCAAAGCTCGTTACTCGACTTGGGATTCGGATCTGGGCCGGAAGGTGGAGCAGGGCAAGGCGTCCCCGGGTGGGCAGGAGTACCTCGAAAATCTCGTCAACGAATTCATCTAAACGCCCGACCTACGGCCCCAAGCAAATTATTGTCGGGCAGTAGCTTATGACAGTAAACTCCTGCTACTCTTTGCGGCGTTTTAAGGAATCGGGCGCGGCAGGGAAACTAAGTGCTGCCGAATCGAGCTTTCGTCCGATGAATTGAATTTCACTTTGGCGATGTGCCACCATTCGTGGTGGATGCTGTGGGAGCTGGGCGGGACAGATTTTTCAGGGGCGAGGCTTTCGATTTCTAAAATATCTCCGTTCGTAAAAAGTTCGGTGTTAGCGCCTCGATCGGGGTAAGTCGCCTCCTTGTCGTGGGAAATCCATTTGGCGAAAAAGAGATCGCCCAGCTGATAGCCGATCCAACCTTCGGTGTGGCGAAAGCCGATTTTGAAAGCTTTGGTGTTTTTCTTTTGCGCGAGGGTCCAGAGATTGCGGCCGAGTTGGATCCGGGGATCCGCCAAGTCGGTGTATTTCCAAAGGGTTAGATTTCGGTTGGGCAGGTAATCCTCCATGGCAAACTTCGTGCCCTTGGGCAGGTCCATCGGGTGGGGGACGTAGGCCGGTTGGGGGATGGAGGCGACTCCGCCCTGATTGAGAACCGTGAGACACCAGGGGCTGACGGGGAGGGGTTTTGCGGTGTGGTTCATCAAGCGGTGTTCGATTTGGATGAGACCGTTTGGGTGCCAGAGGATCTCAAGGCTCTTCTGCCAGCCAAATGTTTCGTTTTTTTGACCGGTCAATCGGCATCCCTTTTCGGGAAGGAGTTCGAGTGAGACCCGATCATTGTCGGGGGCATAGCACTGATCGTTTTCCGGGGCGGTCCAGAGTCGGTGCCCCCCATAGATCATCCACTCTTGGGCGCCTGACTTGCCCATTTGCTCCTGATTTTCAAAAAGAATATTGGGTCCATCCACGGGGCCTAGGCGGAGAATACGAGGACCGATTTCGAGCGGGGCGATGAGCTCCCATCCGTCCCGGCGCAGGCGGATGGCTTTCGCCCAACCTCCGTAAGGGACGAGATCCTGGGTCAGGCTCATCGATCCTTTATAAATCAAAGAAGGAGCGTGATCACGCCCGACTTTGGGCGGGCGGGCAGGTTTCTCGGTTTATCTTTCGCTACGAACGAGGTGTTGGGGAAGATTTTCCAAAACCTCGCAACCCAGCTGCTCCATGACCTGTTGCAGTTCCTTCTGGAGAATTTCAACCACCTGATCGCCACCCTTCGCGCCCATGGCACACACGCCATACATCGACGCGCGGCCGATGAAGGTAAATTCAGCTCCGTTGGCCAAGGCAACCGCGATGTCGGATCCGGAGCGAATGCCACTGTCCATCATGATTTTGGTGCGGCCCTTGAACTGCTTGGCCATCAAGGCAGTGGCTTTGATGGTGGATTGACCTTGGTCGAGTTGCCGACCGCCATGGTTGGAGACGATGATCCCGTCCGCGCCGAGGGAGATGGCGAGCTCCGCGTCCTCAGGGTTAACCATTCCTTTGACGACAAGATTGCCCTTCCACTGGTCGCGGATGGTACGGATGCGGGCGGCGGTGAGACGGCCGCTGAAGGTTTTGTTCATAAAAAGCCCGAGGTGTTTCATGGAAAGGCCGGGGGGGATGTAGGGCTTGAGGGTGGCAAACTGAGGAATTCCGGCAAACAGCTGGGAAAACGACCATTCGGGACGGGTGCACATCTGGAAGACGTTACGAAGGCTCATCTTCGGCGGGACCGATAAGCCGTTGCGGATTTCTTTGGGGCGGTAACCGAAGGTGGGGGTGTCGGCGAGGAGCACGAGGGTTTTACAGCCAGCGGCGGCGGCCCGTTCGAGCAGCTTGTCACGCAGTGAATCTTCGGCGGGATGGTACAGTTGGAACCAGAAGTCGCCCTCGGTGATTTCGGCGATGGTTTCGATACTCGCGGTGGTGACGGTGCTGAGGACGAAGGGGATATTGTGGCGGTGGGCGGTGCGGGCGAGGATTTCGCAGGATTTCGGCCACATCAAGCTTTGCAGGCCCACGGGGGCAATTCCGTAGGGGTAGGCGTATTCGCGGCCGAAGAGGGTGGTCTTGAGGGAGGCACCTTGGTAATCGCGCAGGTAGGAGGGTCGTAGTTCGACGGCGCGGATATCGCTGGTGTTTTTCTGCAGGTTCACTTCGGCCATGCAGCCGCCGGCCAGATAATCGTAAGCGAAGCCGGGCATACGTTGCTTGGCGCGTTGGGCCAAGAGATCGATCGAGGGGTAGGAGGAATTCATAAAATGACCTTACTACCTTTATGATCACTTTCAATCATAAGTGAAAAAGAGATTACTAATTCGACCTACGATCCCAAATCAGTTTCTGTGGCACAGGGGTTTATGCGGGTAGTTTTGCAAGTAGCCTGCGACCCCAGCGGTTTCTAGCGGTAGAGGGGGCCGTAGTTGGCGCAAGCGCGGAAGTCGGCCGATTCGAGGTCGGCCGTGCCGAAGGTGTTCCATACCGATGGGCGGAAAACTTTTTCCGAATCCACATTGTGCTTGTAGACGGGAATCCGCAGAAGAGAAGCGAGTGAGATCAGGTCAGCTCCAACATGGCCGTAGGTCAGGACGCAGTGATTGGCACCCCAGGCGTTCATCACCGAGTAGACGTCGCGAAACACTCCATTTCCACCCGTGCGGGGAACGAACCAGGTGGTCGGCCAAGTGGGATTGGTTCTTTCCTCTAAAATCTGGTTCACCTTGGAGGGAAGTTCGACGGTTTGGCCTTCGGCAATTTGCAGAACAGGGCCAAGGCCGCGCACGAGGTTGAGACGATGGATGGTGCAGGGCATGGAGCCAGGTGTGAGGAAGCGGGTGGACCAACCTCCGCCCGGAAAATACTCGGTAATGGAGGGATGCCAACTGGTGGCTTCGAGGCAGGCTTTTTCCTCTGCACCGCTGATTTCCCAGAATGGCTTCATGGCAGGCTTGCCGGAAATTTTCTGGCGTCCGGCTCCGTCGAGAGCGGCGGGACCGGAGTTGATCAGATGGAGGAATCCTCCCGAAGCTAGTCCGGAAAGTTTGGCTCCGCTGACACGTTGGACCGCATCCGGACTCCAGTAGGTGCGGACGTCGGCAAAAATCTGGGCGGTGTTGGTCAGAAGGTGTCCGAAGAGCATGCCGACACCGTTGAGAGCATCATTTTCGGTCGCAACAAGGTAAGGAGCGCGGCGGCCGTTCCAGTCAAATGAGCTATTGAGGATCGCTTCGAGATAGTCGCCGTTGGGGAAGTGGTCGGTCCACTGCCGTTGGCCTTGAAAGCCGGCCACGATGGCGTGGTGTCCGAGAGCCTCTTCGCCGAAGCCGGCTTTGGCCAGAGCGGGGTTGCCGACCATGAGATCACGGGCGATGAGGGCCATTTCGACCGACTTCTCCCACTCCTTGTCCAATTGGGAGCGGGGGCGTTTGGTTTTCGGGGAGTTCCAATCTTTGCCCTCGCGGCAGCTCTTTTTGGTCCAGGCGAGGGCCTTTTTCTTTTCGGACGGATCGAAGATGCCACGCTCCATCCGACGGACAAACTCGGTCATATCAATACTTTCAACGCGCATCCCGAGATAGGATTCGAAGAAGTTGGGATCGACGATCGATCCAGCGATGCCCATGGAGGTTCCTCCCATGGCGAGGTAGGCACGATGGCGCATGGTGGCGACAGAGAGGGCAGAGCGACAGAAGCGGAGAATCTTTTCGGAGACGTCGGCGGGGATCTTTAGGTCGCCGGCCTCCTGGACATCGCGGCCGTAGATGCCGAAGGCAGGCAGGCCCTTTTGGGCGTGGCCGGCGAGAACGGCGGCGAGGTAGACGGCACCCGGGCGCTCCGTTCCGTTGAAGCCCCAGACGGCTTTGGGGCGAAGAGGATCCATATCCATTGTTTCCGAGCCGTAGCACCAGCAGGGGGTGACGGTAAGCGTGAAGCCGACATTCTGTTGGGCAAAGAGATGATCGGTCGCGGCGGACTCAGGAGTGCCCCCGATACAACGTTTGGGTACGACGCACTCGAGTGGGGAACCGTCTCGGTGACGAATGGAGGAGGTGATACATTTCGAGGCGGCTTGGGCCAAAGCGAGGGTCTGGTTTTCGAGGGACTCGCGGACGCCTCCCAAACGCCCATCGATAGTGGGACGGATCCCGATCGTGATTTTTGGAATGGTTGCGCTCACATCCTTATCGTAGGTTTTAGGTTGTGCTTCGTCATTCTCTTTTTCGGACAATCGATGGGCGAAGTCACGCAGGTGTTTTCTTTCTGATCAGCTCCCTCTTTTTTCTGTGGGCGCTGTGTAACGGGATGATCGATGTGATGGACAAGCATTTTCAGGATTTTCTGCATTTGACGAAAGCCCAGTCGGCTTGGGTTCAATTTGCCCACTATCTGGGATACTTCCTGATGGCTCTTCCCGCAGGTTGGTTGGCCAAGAAGTTAGGCTACAAAGGTGGGATTTTGGCGGGACTTTTTGGGGTGGCGGCGGGGTGTCTCTGGTTTATTCCCGCGACCCAGATTTCAACGTTTTGGGCGTTTTTGCTGGGAGTTTGTGTGATCTCGATGGGGTTGACCTTCTTGGAAACGATTGCCAACCCTTACACCACCGTATTGGGCGCACCGCAGTTTGCCGCAGTTCGGATCAATATTGCCCAGAGCTTGAACGGGGTGGGCTGGATTTTTGGGCCGATCATCGGAGGAATGTTCTTCTACTCATCCAAGGGGGCTGAGGTGGCGCACCAGCAGCTTTGGATTCCTTATGCAGGCATCGCGGGCGGAGTGCTCCTGCTGGCCACCGTCTTTTTATTTGTTCGGCTTCCGGAAATCCAAACACCGGATGAGTATCATCTGACCGACTCGACTCCCGGAACTTCGAAGTCGATCTGGTCTCATCCCCACTTTGTCATGGCGGTGGTGGCGCAGTTTTTCTACGTGGCGGCGCAGGCGGGAATCTTTGCTTTTTTCATCAACTATGTGGTGGCGGAGATTCCCCCAGTGGGGGAAGCGTGGAAAAACAGTTTCTGGCTGGGGGGGAGTGAAGGGGTGAGGGCGAGGGGTGGGGATTGGTTTATCAGCGAGCAGGGCGCGACCAAGCTGCTGGCTTACTTTGGTTTCACCCTCTTTTTATTGGGGCGGGCGACGGGTTCATGGATTTTAACTCGGTTTTCGGCCCATCGCGTGGTCGGAGCCTATGCCTTGGCCAATGTGGTCATGATGGTGGGCATTGCCCTGAAGCTGGGGTGGCTTTCCCTTGGGGCTCTATTCCTCAGCTTCTTTTTTATGTCGATCATGTTTCCGACAATTTTTGCTTTAGGCATTCACGGTTTAGGGGAGAGGTCGAAATTAGCCTCCTCTTTCATCGTAATGGCGATTATGGGTGGGGCACTTTTACCGAAGTTGATGGGTTGGGTAGGGGATGTTCGAGACATGTCGACGGCCTTCCTTGTTCCGATGGGATGTTTCGCGGTGGTGGCGGCGTATGGGTTTGCCTGGCCGAGGTTGAGTGGAAGTCGGGGGTTGTCCGCCCAAGCTTGATCTGGTTTGACGATTTCTCCCCTAAAACTTTCTCGAGTTTCAGGTTTCCTCAAATCACTGGCTATCGGTTTAGGGGAGCCATTATTTAAACGTTGCCCCCATAACATTCGAATGTATAAATGTTACATTGAAACCAAGTGACCTTAATGTGGCGGATATTGCACAATCCGCCGGAGTTTCCCGGGCAACGGTTTCGCGGGTTTTGAATGGGAGCATGGTGGTCAAGCCCAAGACGGCTGAGTTGATTCGGCAAACGATGGATCGGTTGGGGTATGTGCGCCCGATGATTCGGCCTGGGCCAAAACCGAAGATGGGTAGTTCCCGCCGTCCCCGGTTGGGTTCGATCGCTTTGGTGACGACTGGTTCGAGTAGCCGACAAGTTTTTCAGGATCCGATCATGGCGATCCTAGTGGAGGAGCTGCAGAGTGACTGTCGTAAGCGCCAGTTGAATTTGATTTTGGATCAGATGATTTCCCCTGATCAGGTGCCACTTTCGGTTCTCTCTCGTCAAATCGATGGAGCCATTTTGATGGAGTTTGGTCCCAGTGAAAATCTGCGGGCGTGTATTTCGAGGATGGCGAGCTTAGTTCCCTCGGTGCATCTCTTTGCCCCTGGGCACCCCGTGGAAAAAATCGATCACGTCACGGTGAATGACGTTGCGATCGGAAGTCTCGCCTTCGAGCACCTCGAGAAAGTGGGCTGCCGCTCTTTTTGGGTTGTTCACCACCGAGATTATTTCCACGAGGCACTGATCGTCCGCGGTCGGGCCATGTTGGATCGGGCGGGGAGGGCAGGATGTGTCACCCGTACTTGGGCACGCCCGATGGGTCAGCAGACGGCCCGCAGGTTCTGGCCTGATCCTTGCACAGATTTTTCCGATTTGCGGGAGGTGGCAGAGGCTTGTCGCTCGGCGGAGGGTCCGGTGGGCATCTTTATGACCCTGGAGCAGGGGGCGACCGAATTAGCCGGCTACTTGGAAAAAGATCATCTTTTGATGGAAGGTAAAGTGAAGATGGTGATTGCGGGAAATCACCCCTCTTTGACCAGCGGCCTTCCCCAGATGGTCCAAGTCATCGATCTTAACTTTTCGGAACTGATTCACACGGCCTTGGACCGACTCCTCTATCGGGCCAAGCATCTGCCGACGCACACTTTAACCTTTCTCGTGCCTCCTTTCCTGTGTGGTCAGAGTCCGGTAGGGTCAGGGGAGTGATGAATAAGCATCTCTGATTGATTCCAATTACATTGTGCGAATGTAATTTGACGCAAAGGGGGGTTGCCTTTTACTGTAAGTAAGTGCAGCTCAATTTTTTTGGTGGCTTCGATGGGTCTCCTTACGTACGGGCAATTTTCCTTCTCATTCGATGAGTTCCCCAGCAGAGGTTACGGGCGGGGTAAAAAAAGAGCGATTGTACCGGGTGGGGTCGTTGGTTTATGGGTCGCGGGCTCTGATGACGGTCATGTTTTGGATGCTCTTGGGGGATCTTTGTCTGCAGATCATGGAACAGCTACCGACATCGCTGGTCCCGCTGCAACTTCGGTGGGCGCAGGCCTCGGACACATTGATTGGGTTTTTATCAGGCAGTTTGCCGGCGGTTCTGGGAATTTTGCTGAATCCCCTCATTGGAGTGCAAAGTGATCGGCATCGGGGAAAGATGGGTCGGAGGCGGCCTTTCCTTTTCGCGGCGACACCTCTGGTGGTGGTCGCTCTGGTGGGACTGGGTTTGGCCAAACCGATCGCGACAATTCTGGCAGGTTGGACGGGGGCAACGTCGGTCGCATCGCTTCAGATCGGTTGGATCGGTGGGTGCATGGTGATCTTCATTGTGGCGAACACGTACATCATGCAGGTGTATCAATTTTTATTTGTGGATGTGATTCCGGCGGAGGTGATGGGGAAATTTGTCGGCTGTTACCGGGCGGTGGGGGCGTTGGGTGCCTTTGTCTTTCACCGTTTTATGTTCGGCAAAGCGGAAACTCACACGGAGTGGATCTATATTATCTCGGCCTTGCTCTACGCGGTGTCGTTCTTTCTTTTAGTCTGGAAGGTAGAGGAGGGAACCTACCCCCCACCGCCGCCGAAAACTCCTTTCCCAGCGATGGCCAAAGCTTACTTCACGGAGTGTTTCTCGAAGGTTTTTTACCTCAAGACCTACTCTTTGGCCTTCTGTTTTTGGAGCGCGATCGTCCCTCTTTGGACATTTCTCGTCTTTTTCGGGACGATGCCGGGGCAGGATTTGGGCTACGCCCCCACGCTAGGACTCAGTCTAGACGCTTTTGGCAAAGTGAGGGGATGGTGTTCTCTCATTCAGGTGCCGGTATTTTTTCTGGTGGGACCCTTGGTCGATCGTTTTCATCCTCTCCGCATCGGCATGGCGGGAATGATGCTTTCGAGCCTCACTTTCTTCGCCAACTTCTTTTTGGTCCGTGATCAGGCAAGCTTCACCTTTTGGCTTATTTTGAATTTTGTGGCCCAAGCGGTTTATATGGGGGCTTACTTGGCGATTCTGCCTCGTCTTTTGCCCCGAACCAAATACGGTCAGTTTTTTACGGCCAACCAGATCTTTGGCTTTCTCGGTGTGGCGGTGGCTCCCGTCCTTGCGGGTTGGCTTTTGGAAACGGTCAAAGATTACCGTTACATCTACGTTTGGTGTGGAGGATGCACCTTCGTGGGTTTTGTTATGTGTCTCTTTCTTTATCGGGAGTGGCTCGTTCGAGGGGGGGATCAAGGATATCGACCTCCCGGTTTCGAGGAGGAAAGTCCGACCGCGGGAGGGGGTGCTGCGCACTAAGCCAATGAAACCGCGTCCTCCTGCCCAAGATTATTTTGCGGAGATCGCCACACAGACCGTGGTTCCCCAGCGCCCTGGATTACGTCCAGCCCCACAGGCAACGTGTCCGCCGAAAAAGCTTACCTGGAGGGCGGGTCCCCTCGATTCGCCCCGTCCCCTTGCTCCCAAAATCGAAACTGCGGACGATTTGCAAAAAGCTTTGCTTGAGGCAAGGCGACACCATGCGCCCTTTTTAGAAAATCACGCTCCCGCGATGCCGAGTCTCCGGACCAAGCAAGAGATTCACCAATTCCAGTGGAGAGTTGAATCGGATCAAGATCGCCGTGAATTTAGTTCGCTTTTGGAAGGGAAGGGAGGGTGGCAGGAAGTTCGATTACCCCATTACGGTCCTCCCTTGGGTAAGGCTGCCACCTTGTATCGAACGGAATTTGAATTGGAAAGTTCGGTGGCTTCGCGGGAAGATGTTGTTCTTGGATTCGGCGGAGTAGATTACGCGTGTCAGGTTTATCTCAATGGAATGTGCGTCGGCACGCACGAAGGATTTTTCGAAGAGTTTGAATTCTCCTGTCGGGAGGCACTTCGTCCTGGCAAAAATGTTCTTTTGGTTCGGGTGGAGAATGATTTCACCATGCTGGGGAGTCAAAAGGACGGGCAAGCGATCAATGGGGACAAAATCTATGCTGCGACTGGGCTTGGCTATAATGAGCCAGAGTTGGGGTGGCATCACTGCCCCGCCGGAATGGGGATATGGAATCGGGTATTTTTGGAGGGACGTGCTCGTCTCCAGCTGACCGACTTATGGGTCCGCCCCATGCCGGAGGAGGAAGAAGCGGAGATTCGCCTCGAGGTCACGCAGCGGGGGCGGGGTTCGCCGGAGGAAGCAACCTTGCAGGTTTCGGTGTTTGGCCAAAACTTTCCCGCGACCGTTTTGGAGAAAAAGAAATATCAGCCCTCTGCTCGGACGTTGCGTGGCTTCGGGGATCTGGATGGGGATCATCAGTCGGAAATTCCTGCTCAGATGGAGAACGGGGTAAACTTCTTTACCCTTCGCGTTCCGATGCCGAAAGCGCGAATCTGGGATCTAAACAGTCCGTGGCTCTACCAAGCTCAGGTGGAAGTGGTCGACACGAACGGGAAAGTTCTGGATGCGTTGGCCTGCTCTTTTGGGATGCGGACGTTTCGGCAAGACGAGGATTCGAAACCGAAAGGTAAATTCTATTTGAATGGGCGCGAGATCCGACTCCGCGGGGCCAACACCATGGGGCATCTGGAGCGGTGCGTGATGGAGGGCAATCTGGATCAGCTACGGGATGACATTCTTTTAGCGAAGCTGACGAACATGAATTTTCTGCGATTGACGCAGAGGCCAGTGCATCGAGAGGTGTATGAGATGTGTGACCGCTTGGGGCTGTTGCTGCAGACCGATATGCCGATGTTTGCCACGGTGCGGCGAAATCAACTTCTCGAGGTGGTGCGTCAGTGCAGTCGGATGGAGCGGCATGTGAGGGCCCATCCTTCGAATATTCTGGTTTCCTTCATCAACGAACCCAGGCCAGCCGCCGCGGCCAAGCCGCACCGCTTTCTTCTTCGCCATGAGATGGAGCGGATGTTTTCGATGGGGAGTGAGGCCGTGCGGCAAGAAAACCCGGACCGGGTGATCAAGTGTGTCGACGGGGATTATGACCCGCCCGCTCCGTCCGGCATGCCGGACAATCACTGCTACTGCGGTTGGTACATTGGGCACGGAATTGATCTCGGGGCGCTCGAGGCAGGGGGATGGTTGCCGGTGAAACCGGGTTGGCACTTTGGGTGTGGAGAATTCGGTGCCGAGGGGCTCGATTCCTTTGGGGTGATGAAAAAGTACTATCCGCGGGATTGGCAACCGCCCTCGCTCAAAAGCGCCTGGACACCGCAAGTTCTGGCGGAATCCCAAAGCTGGAACTTCCATTTTCTGTGGTATGACACCCCGAAAGATGCGGGCGGGTGGATCGAAGTGAGCCAGAGACATCAGGAGTGGATCACGCGGTTGATGACCGAGGCCTATCGTCGGCACTCTTGGATGAACACTTTTGCCATTCATCTTTTCATCGATGCCTGGCCGTGTGGATGGATGAAGGCGATCATGGATGTGGATCGGGTTCCGAAAAAGGCTTGGTTCGCCTATCGGGATGCTCTCAGCCCGACGGCGGTGTCCTTGCGCTGTTCCCGCACTCAAGTTTGGTCGGAGGAAGTGGTGCCGGTGGAGTTATGGGTTTCCCATGATCCGGCGGAAAAACTGGTGGGAGCGAGTTGGGTTTATGAAGTGAAACTCAATGGTAAAGGGGTGGCACATGGGAGAGCTCCGGCCAAGGTACCGGCCTGCCGCTCGTTGGGGCAGGGGATTCTTCCGATTCGAATGCCGGCGGTGGAGAAAGTTTCGGTTGTCCAAGTGGGAGCCACTTTGTTGGACGCATCGGGAAAACCGATTCATGACCGAACGATCGAGCTGCGGGTTTTCCCGCGGCTGGGTCGACGGGAGGTTCTCCCGTGGGTGCCCGGGGGGTCGGCCAAGACGATTGGGTGGTTGGGGGAGTTGGGGGCAAAAGCGACGGCCCGCCCAAAAGGGGAGGTGAGCTTGATCGTGATTTCGAATTGGGCGACGTATGAAAAGAGCCGAGCCGAGATCGACGCCGCGGTCCGAGGGGGGGCGGTGGCTCTTTTTATGCCGTTACCTCCTGGGGTTTACCGATTGGGGGAGCAGGAGATCACCGTTCGGGTGGCGGGAATGGGGCCGCGGCACTTCGTGTCTGGGGCGACGGGCCATCCGTGGGTGGAGGGTTTTGGGCCTGAGGATTTTAAGTTTTGGCACTTTGCCTCTTTGGGGCACTCCTCCCCGATCTTGATGACTGTGCTGGAGGGAAGGGGTTGGAATACGGTTTTGCGCAGCGGAGATGGAGGTTGGTTGCGGCCATGGGATTACGTGCCCGTGGTGGTGGAGAGAGCTGAGGGGAAGGGGCGTTGGGTCGTCTGCCAAGTGGAGTTGGCCTCCACGGTCGAAACGAATCCAACGGCGGCTCGTTTTGCCCAAAATCTGATGGCCGGAAAAAACCTTTTCATCTCCCATGCGTAACATTTCTTTTTGGATCTTAGGGATGACGGGACTGCTGATGACTGAGGCAGAGGCCGCCCCGGTGGTGATCTGGGCTTCCGATCCGGTTCGCCCGGGCGAAACGGTGGTAGTGCGGGGGGATAGTTTTGGGAAGAAGGCCAAGGTGGAGGTTTCCGTGTCGGGCCAAGGGGATTGGACGAAGGCGGACGTTTTGCAGCAGACGGAACGAACTTTAAAATTTGTCCTACCCGCGGCCATGCCGGCGGGGGTGGTTCTCTTTCGCGTGGGAGTGGAGGGTGTGCTTTCGGAGGTGAAAAAGTTGAATGCGCCGCAAGTTTGGTGGGTGCAAGGAAATGAGGTGCAGGCGGCAACCCCGGGAGGGTGGATCCGGCTCTTTGGTTTGAACCTGGGGCTACCCGCCGGGGCCAAGTTGATTCTGAAGAGCGGTGCTACTTCGATCCCGCTGAAGCTGATTTCGGTGGATGAGTACAATTTTCAAGCGGAGATGCCGAAAGGAGTTTCACAGGGTCGATATAAGTTGGAATTTGTGACAAAGGAGAGTGTCGAGGTGGGGGAGATCGAGGTGGTGAATCCACCTGCTCAAAAAACGAAAGAGTATCGAGTGACCGATTTTGGGGCGGTTCCTGGGCAACCCGATGCGATTCAGTACTACACCGGAATGAAGGCACCAGATCAGGTGGACAGCACGGAATCGATTCAGAAAGCATTACGGGCGGCGGGTCAAGCGGGCGGAGGGATCGTTACCTTTCCGAGGGGAATTTATGTTTTATCGAAAGGGTTGGAGGTGCCCGCGGGGGTGATTTTGCGGGGAGCAGGGCGTGATCAGACCGCTCTCTCATGGGTGGATGATCAACTGCCCCGGGAGAAGGAGGATATCGTCAAGCTGGTCTGGGGATCCCTGCTGTTTAAGCCAATTCCCGATCCGAAAAATCCACCTTATCCCTTTTTAATTCGAGGACCGGGGCATTTTGGGGTGGAGGATCTGGCGATTTACGCGGTCAATCATCGCGCCGGCATTCTTTCCGATTTTCCCGATACGGCGCCAGGGGCGGGACATGTGAAGATTCATCGGGTGGTGATGAGGCTGAACCGCTTCCTCAATGTGCAGAGAACCGGGCGACACTATGCCGACGCGGAGGAAGCTTTTCTGCGACGCTGGAAGGATGAGCCGAAAGGCGGGGCGAACTGCCAAGGGGCAATTCATTTGAGCGGCCCCAATCTCGAGGTGGTGGACTGCGATATTTACTCCTCCATGTCGGCGATGATTTTCAATGGGGCCAGCGGGGTGATTGCCCGCAACCGGATTGGCGGGACGGGTCGTTCTTGGACCGTGATGGGACGAAAAACCCATCAGATGATCTTTGAGGAGAATCTCTGTTTGGATGGGGGGATTTGCATTCTCAATGTCCATACGACGGCATCGCACGAGGGTAAGCTGGGCGCGCCGAGCAATTCTTCGCGCGAAATCTACTGTGCACGCAACTCCATTCAAGATTGTTACGTGCTAGATCGGGATGGGGGTTTTGTGTCCGATTTCCACTCCCCCTTGGGGATTTATACAGGGTGGGCAAAGTCCTCCACCGGCACGGAGACGCTCCTGGCGGAAGATCTAAAAGGAGAAGACTTAAGTGCGAAGTGGGAAGGAGCCATGGTGTCGGTCCTCGACGGCAAAGGCGCGGGGCAGGTGAGATTTATGAAATCGCTCGGGGCAAACAAGGTCGAAATCGACGAACCTTGGCAGGTGCCGCTGGATGAGACTTCTTTTGTCACGATCTCCAAAACTCTCTATCGAGGACTTTTTATCAATAATCACGTTTCGGATGCGGGCAATACCGTTACGTTGTGGGGCGGAGGGGTGGAAATGGTGGTGGCGGGCAACCGGTCGGAAAGAGGCGGTAGCTTGAATCAGATTACTCTTTGCCATGGGGACCAGTTCATTCCGGGAATGCGGACCCAGTTTTTGGACAACCGAATCACGGAGGGGATCAACTGGGGGGCTTCGTTTGTTTTTCCGCGGAGCGCGCTGATTGGAACCTACACCTACACCCCTCTTTCTTTTGAGCGAGTCATCCAAAAAAATAAGGGGGAAGTGGTGACGGCGCCGGATTATCACGGGCCGCTGGCGGTGGATCAGGTCTTTCGCCGAAACCGAATTGAATCGGCCGGTAACTTTTATGCGGGGGGCATGGTAGGAAACATTCTTTTCGAGGCGGGTGAGGTGAAGCATTCGCGGATTGGAGTGGATATTCGGGAGACGGGTGGCCGTTGGGATGACTCCATTCTGGAGGGGGGGCCGGTGGATGTCTTGATTCGTAACAACAAGATGACCGATGTCACCCAACCCTATTCAGGAGATTATTTGCAAAACGCGAAGATTGTGCGTTAGATGTATCTTCGATGAATCGGCTTTTCTTTCTTTCTCTGTTTCTTGGGATTCTTTCCGTTGAATTGCGGGGTGAACTCACTCTTCATCCCTTGATTGGGAACCATGCGGTTTTTCAGAGGGATGTGCCTTTTCCCGTGATCGGAAAAGCGGATTCGGGCGCGGAAGTAGTCGTGCAGTGGCGAGGGAAAGATTATCAGGCTAAGGCAGGAGCGGACGGAAAGTGGTCATTGCAGTTGGATCCTTCTCCCGCAACTGAAAAAGGGCAGGTTCTCAAGGTGAAATCGGGAACGAATTCGATCGAAGTTTCCGACATTCTGATCGGGGAGGTGTGGTTGGCGAGTGGACAGTCGAACATGGAGTGGCCATTGAACAAGTGTGGCGCGCAAATGGCCGAGGCGGAGAGTGCGGAGGATCCTCACTTGCGCTTGGCTTGGGTTTCTCGAGCGACGGCGCCGCTGCCAGCCGAAAGCGTCAAGACGAGTTGGAGATCCGCCACGAAAAGCACGGCCTTAACCTTTTCGGCGGTGGGTTACTTCTTTGGCCGGGAGTTGCGTAAAACAACTCAGGTGCCTGTCGGTGTCATTCAGTCTGCCGTTGGGGGAACGCCGGCGGAGGCTTGGACACCGATTGAGTTTCTTGAGGCAGAGTCTGATTTTGCCAAAGCGGTGAACTCTCGGAAAGAGTATCCCAACTGGTATCCCAAACTTCTGGCCAAGTATGAAAAGGACAAAGTGGCCTATGATCTAGCATTGGCCGAAGCAGAAAAAACGGGGGCCAAGCCACCCAAAAAGATTCGGGAACCCCACACTCCAGAAAAAAATCCCAATCTGGCATCGGTTCTCTGGAACGGGATGATTTATCCTTTGGTTCCGTATCCGATTCGGGGAGTGATCTGGTACCAGGGGGAGTCCAATGCCTATTGTGCGGAAGTTTATGAAAAGCTACTGACTGGAATGATCGGCGCATGGCGAAAAGCATGGGGGCAGGGGGATTTTCCATTCCTGATCGTTCAGCTGACCGACTTTAACGTCAACGAGGATGGTGCGACCGGAGTGAAATGGGCCAAGTTGAGGGATGCGCAAAGTGCGGTGGCGGATCATGTGCCCCAGACTGGTTTGGCCGTGACTTTAGGCTTGGGCGATGCGGAGGATATTCATCCGCAAAGGAAAATGGAGGTGGGAGAGAGGCTGGCTCTTTGGGCGAATAAGATCGCTTATGGGAAAGACGTGGTTTGCCAAGGGCCGGTCTTCAATTCGGTGAAATACACGGGGGCAGAAGCCATCGTTTCATTTCGCCCCTTGAAGGGAGAGCTCAAAAGTTCGGATCAGAAGGAGGTGGGGGGATTTGCGGTGGCGGGAAGTGACAAGCAGTTTAAGCCCGCCCAGGCGCGACTGGAAAAGAACCAGGTGATTTTGAAATCATCCGAAGTGGCGAAGCCAGCTTTTGTCCGTTACGCCTGGTGTAATCGTCCGGCCGATGCCAATTTGACGGATGAGTCGAATCTGCCTGCCCGTCCCTTTCGAACCGATACGGATTAAGGAGTTTCCTTTATGACCTGGTGGAGAAGCTTCCCGCCATCGTCATAAAAAGAGAGGTCGAGGCTGGGCTGCCCTTTGGCATTGGGTCGAGAGCGAACGTAAAGGAATCCCCCTGTCGGTTGGGGAGAGAGATAAGGTTGCTGGATTAATCCTTGGGGGTCGGTCGAGGTGGGATCTCCCGGTGGAATTCCGCGAGTTGAGTTCTCGTCATGAAGAGCACCCACCGAAAACTCCTCCACACCGCTGGGATGAATACTGTGATACTGCCAATGACGATCCCCGCAGAGGATCAGCGTATCGGTTAACTTCTCTTTTTTTAGCCAAGTAAAAAAGGAGTCGGCCTCGGTGCGGAATCCTTTTGGGTTGGTGTGATTGTCGCTCTTGCTGGCTCGGTCGGGCCCCACCATGGGGGTGGGGGAGACGAGAATCTTCCATTTGGCATCACTTCCTTTGAGCGTCTTTTCCAGCCACTGCCGCTGATCGGCGCCCCAAAGGGATTTTTTAGGGCCATCGGGAGCTTGGTTGTCCGTGCGGTAGTCACGGCCCTCTAAAAACCAGAGTTGAAGATCCTGAGTCAGGCGGTGGGTGCGGTAGTTGGGCGTGACGGAGTCACCCGCGGGGTGGATGGGCATTTGCTCGCGGAAGACGCTCATGCCGGTCGTAGCCAAGGGGAGTTTTTCGCCCGAATGATCGGCATCATCAAAACGAAAGTCGTGGTCGTCCTTCAACCAGTAGGAGGCAGTGCTACCGAGAAATTCGACGAGGCGGGGGAAGCGAAACTGCTCGTGCCACTTCTTTCGCAGTTGCGCAACTGTCTGGGCAGGAGCTTCCTTGGGGAAGTCATAATAAACGATATCCCCAGCTCCGATAAAAAAATCCGGATGTAACTTCTGCATCGCGACAAAGGAGGGGTATCCAAGGTGTTTGTCCTCGGCCGAGGCGGTGACGGGTCCCTCGCCATTGGGTTTCCCCGTCATGAAGGGGAGATAGTTCAGGCACGACCCCATGCAAAAAGAAACGGAGTCTCCTTTGGGGTTTCGGGTTTTGAAGGACCGGGTCGGACCCGGGCGACCGTCGGCAAAAACAAGCCGATAGTAGATACTTTTGCCAGCGGGGAGACCCGTGATTTCGGATCGGATAATAAAGTCGGACTCCGGAGTGGCTTCCAGGGAGGGAGTCTTATGGGACTTGCGAAAATCTTCAAACTCACTCCACTCGAAGCAGGCCTGACCTGAAGCGCCGGGAAGGTCACCGTGAGGATCAAGATCAGGACCAGAAATGGAGGTGAGACGGGACTGGAGGAGTGCGCGACTCGAGGTGACCTCTCCCGCCATTTCGCCTTGGGCATTTGAAAACGAGATGGGCGAGGCAGGAGTCAAGGAGTAGCGGTAGGTTTGGGGTTGATTGATCTGGCTGATTTCTTTTTCGATCGCTTGGATTCGTTCACGACTGGCGGGTTCCTTGGCAATCTCCTGGAGATAGATCCGGGCGGTCTTGATGTAGTAGCCGGAATTGGCGCCAGGATCATTCTTCTGAGCCTGCTTTTCCTGGATCAGTTGATTGAGAGATGCTTCCACTGCAGTGCGGTTGGTCAGATCCACTTTTTGCAGATGTTTCATTTCTACCCGCCTCAGGGTGCGAATGGTGTTGCCCAGGGTGTAGTGCTCCTGGCACAGCGCGGCGATCTTCTGAGATTGGACGGATTGAGGTGTCTTGGGATTGATCGCGAGGTTAATTCCTTTTTCGAGCTCGGTGGCGGAGTATTGACCGACTTCGGCTTGATTGATTTGAAGGGAGTAGTTTCCTTCCTCGAGATGCGAGATCTGCAGAATCTGCTGATTGAGTCGCTGATCGAAAGGAACCCAGGAGAAGGCATCTTTGGCCTCCGCAATGCACGGGAAAGGGAGAGCCAGTTCCCGATTCGAGAAAGTGAGGCTCTTTGGATCGGAGTTCAGGGCCGTGGCTTCACAATTTGTCTGGGAGAGGACTTGGGAGGTTTTTGCGTCCAAAGAGAGACGCCAAACATCTTGAGGAGCTCCGGTCTGGTCGAGAAAGAGATAGGCCATGACAAGATGGCCGGCAGGACCCGGATGTACGCGGTCCTTGCTCGTCAGGGTGAACTTGGGATCGGTTTTTTGACGTTTCCGGTTGAGTTCATCCATCGGGTGCCAGAAATCGACCGCGGGCATGTTTTTAGAACGGGCAAACTGCAGAACAAAATCGGAGCACTCCCGCAAAGCTCCGTTGACTCCCCGCAGACTCTCCACGGTTGACTCCACATCTTCGTCATAGATGGTCGGGGTGAGGTAAATCTGTCGCAGTTGGTGTTTCGTAAAAGAATCGGCCAGCTTCTCGATATTCTTCTTATAACTCTCGATTGCCTGTTTCTGGAGCGCAGGGGCATTCGTGTGGGCATTGGTCTGGGAGTAGAGGCCACGGTTCACATCGTTCATCCCGGCGCTCAGGGTGATGACGGTGGGGTGATTCGCATAAACATCCTGGTCGAGTCGACCCATCATTCCGGAGGCGTTATCCCCGGAGATGCCGCAGTTCACGAAGGACAAGTGGAGAGAGGGAAAACGGGTCGAATAGTAGAGGTAGATGTAAGAGTGGTAGAGGCCACTGGCGGTGATGCTGTCCCCGACCCAACAGACCTTATCCTGATCCCGAAAAATCGGTTTTGAGGATTCGGAATAGGTGGAGGGCGGTAAAAAGGGAAGAAGGAGCCAAACCAAGAAGCCGATCAGGGAAGAGGAGGGTTTCATAGTTTCGTGTTATCCAGCCGCCATACGCATGAATCTTCAAGAGTGATCTTTTCCGATGGGGCAACAACTCGGATCGAGTTGGGGCCTGGCTTAAGGTGGACCTGGTTCCAGCGGCAGATCTTGAGGCTGTCGGGCTTAGCTTTTCCAATGGAAGTTCCATTCACGAGCAACTCGACCTCCGGGCAGTTGGAGTAGGCTTTGATTTCAGTGATAGGTTCTTTTCGGGCGGTGGCTCGGCGGGAGGTGAGATACACCATCGGCTCGGGATTCCAATCGGCTTTGTAGAAGTAGAAGGCGTCCTTTTTGATTTTACGGTCGTGGGTGATGAGGCCTTTGTCATTCAGCGATGGGACATTTCCTACTTTCCGGCCGCGACAGGCAAAATCAAACATGTTCCAAATAAAAGTTCCCCAGATGAGGGGGTCATCCTTCATGGCGGCCCAGTCTCCTTCGTGCACGTAGGATTGATACTCCTCGGGATGAAAGGGGCCTCTGGGCTCGGGTCGAACGGGAGCACCTTCAGTGTGGTGAGCGATATTTCCCCCGGCCCCGCCTGTCCGTCCATTGCGTTCCAGGTGTGAGGTGTCGTGACAGTTTCCCACTTTTTCGTATCTGCATACAGATCGACATCCTGACGGATGAACTTCCAGTCCTGCGTCAGAGGCTGAACCTCCCGTTTGGCATGAAGGGACGAAATTGCGAGGAGAAGAGTGAGCAGGAAGCGATGGATCATTTTTTTACCGGAACCGGCTCGAGATCTTTCGACCATTTCGAAGAATTGGCGCTTGGAGTCTGATCTTCACGAAAGAGGGCGGACAGTTCGGTTGGGGAGAGTTTGGTGAGATTCGATGGGGTCGGCCCCGATAAGTAGTGGATCAAGCTCGCACGCATCTGACGGCGCATCGGATCGGCATCCCCCGTCAGATTCGCTGAGCAAACCAGAAGGCGACCCTGGCCAACCTTGACCTCGAAGATGAGGCCGAGTTTTTGGTTGCGGGAGAAGGCGTCGATCGTCTGCACGATGGGTTGGATCCGCTTGACCTGGTCTAGGACGACCGAGCCGGCGCAGGGGGTGAGAAGGCTCCACCATTGCCAGTTGCAATACTCCTCCGTGGGAAAATCGGCCAAGGCGGGATGCTTGTTCTGAATGAGAAGTCCCATGGTGCCGGCCTGGTTGGTGAAGTAGACAGGACTCCAAAAGGCCGGAAGAAAAGAGGTGTCCTGTCGTTGGCTGATCGAGCCTTGGGTGGGCAGAAAGAGAACCGTGCCGCCTTTGGCCAGCGAGGATTGAGCCTCGTTGAGAGAGGAGGTGACGTGAACGTTAGGGCAATCAACCTTAGGCTGAGCTGGGACGATCCAGATTTTCCAAGAGTTTAAGGCACAGGTCTCCGGGGCGCTGACTCGGATGGTGGCCTCGGTCGGTTGGGTAACGGAAGAGAGAGAGGCCGTCAGGGTTCCGGAGGGGATGGCGGCGCCGAGGGGAAGGTTGATGGGTCCCAATCTTCCCTCCCCGATTAACTTCCCATCCGAAGCTTTGATCTCCCATTGGGGAGAGACATTGGGGATCGGTTTTTCCAGGAAATTGACGAACTCAAGTTTGGCCGAAAGGGTTTCATCCGAGGTGTAGACGCGTTTGGGAAGTCGGAGGAGAGGAACGATGGGGGAGCAGGCTTCGCGGAACGGGGCGGGCTCGGCAAATCCCTTGGGATCCCAGAACGAGTCGAGCAGTCCGACGTGGGCGGTGCCTTGGCCGGGGTAGTCGTGCAGGTCGAGGAGTTGGTACCCAGCAAGGGGAGTGCTGCGAAGGGCAAGTTCCAGCTCCTGCTTGTAGAGCTCGACACAAAATTTTCCTGAAGCGCGGGTGAAGTCGGTCGCCTGGGAGAGGAGTCCGTTCTTTTTCAGATCGTTCCGGATGGCTTCGAGATTGATTGGGCGAAGGACGCCGGTGTACTTGGGGATTTCCGCCAGATTCGGGAAAGCGTTCCACTGGCCGATCTCGTGCGTGAGGAGAGGAAGGGGGGAGCGCTGCAAAGTTTTGCTGAGATCAGCCGAAGTGTTGGGCGATTCAGCTAAAAAAGTCTGCCCTCGCAAACCATCTTTTTCTTTTTTATTCCAGAAGGCGCGCTCGACCAAGAAGTCATCGATGAGCGGGGGCAGGTTGGGTTCGCCCAATTTCGCAGGGGCATCCAGGATCCAGAGACGGTTTGAGGTCATGGTGTAAAGGCGAGAGGGATCGGTTTTCTTTAAATCGGCCAAAAGGCCCTGCAAAAACCGGTAATTTCCCTGAAGTTCGTTACCTAAGCAGAAAAGGACCATCGAAGGGTGGTTTCGATACGCTTCGAGTAGGCGGGAGGCTTCCGACCGAACCCACTTCACGCGATTGTCATCGCCTGGGGCGTCCAATTTCCCAGTCCAGAGAGGGAGCTCGGGTTGAAGGTAGATTCCCTCCTCGTCGGCGGCGGTGAAGCACGCTTCGGGGGGGCAGTAGGAGTGGAAGCGCATATGATTGAGACCCCACTGCTTCAAAATTTTAAAGATCCGGCGCCAACCTTCGACCTCCATCGGGGGATAACCAGTCAGCGGAAAAGAGCAGCCCTCGTGGGTGCCACGAAAAAAGATGGGGAGATCGTTGAGAGTGATGCCCATCCCCGAGCGGGCAATCTTTCGCAGTCCAAAAGAGAGTTTCCGTGTGTCTTGGCCGTTTTCCGATTGTAAGGTCAGGCTCAGCGGGTGGAGATTGGGATGGAACTCGCTCCAGACGGGAAGTTTTCCGGCAAAATCAAGGGGTTGTGTGATCGCGCCTCCTTGAGCATCCCATTTCACTGGAACCGACTTTTCGGATGGGTTATTGCCGCTGGAGATCCGGAGCAAGAGATTTCCCGAGCCTGCTTTTCCGGTGCGGTTGCCGATCCGGATTTCCACGGAGGGATTGGCGGGATGGGGATTGAGATGAACTTGATCGATCCAAACGAGGGGAGTGGCGCGGAGCTCGATTTTTCCGATGACACCATTCCAGATCGACTGGGTGTCCTCGATGTAGGCGTGGGAACGGCCGACATCGAACTGCTGGCGATTGTCGATCCGTAGAAGAAGATCGTGTTTTCCGGGGGTGATGGAGGAGAGATCGAACTCGTGCGGGGTGCTGAGTGAGTTTTGGGTTCCAATCTCCTTTCCGTCCAACCAGAGGCGACTTTCCCAAATGACTCGCTCTAAGAAAAGAGTGATGCGTTTTTTCTCCCACTCTTTCGGAATCTCGATGGTCCGACGATACCAGGCGGGTCCGATGTAGGAGTATTTGCGAACCAAACCGGCTAACCCGGCTTTACTGATTTCTGGTTCGGCGCGGCAGGGTGTGCCGAGTCGTGCTTGATCGGTGGTTCCTGGAAGAGTGATGGATTGATCGAAATGGGTCTGGGGGTCGAGCCAGTTTTGGGATAGGCCAAGGCCTTTGGGGTCGAGCCGGATCTGCCAAGTGCCGGCGAGCGATTGTGCCTCGGCTGCACGGGTAAACGAGGGTAAGGCCGAGAGGACGAGAATTAATGAGGATCCCAGAAAGCAGGTACGTTTCATGAGGAAGGAACAAGGGTAGATAAACCGCAGAGATGTATCGAGCATTAAACACAATCTTGTCAGCGAAAAAACGAAGTCGAGGCTTTCAGGAATTCCCTCGCGGTTGTAATGTTCAGTAATGTCCACGCACGTTGTTGTTCTGGGGATTTTGTTGGCGAGCGGAGTAGGGGGTGTGGGGAAAGAGGAGGAGGGGGTCAATCTCGAGTCGTTCAATCAGCAAGGAATCATGATGTATGGGGACCGGTCATTGGGGGGTGAGCCGTTTGCCAAGGATCCGTCGGTGGTGAAATTTAAGGGGAAGTACTGGATGTACTATTCGGTTCCTACTCACGATGGGAACAACGGGTGGAAGATCGGAATCGCGTCGAGCCTCGACATGTTGCGCTGGAAAAAAGAGGCTCAGCTGGAGTCGGAGCATCCGAGTGAGGCGAAGGGGTTTTGCGCACCGGCGGCACTGGTGTGGAAAGGTAAGATTCATCTATTTTATCAGAGCTATGGGAACAAGGAGAGAGATGCGATTTGTCACGCTTGGTCGGAAGACGGGATTCATTTTATCCGAGAGCCGTCCAATCCGATCTTTCGGCCGCATGGTAAGTGGACTTGCGGCCGGGCGATTGATGCCGAGGTGGTACCGGACGGAAAGAGGATGTTGCTTTATTTTGCCACGCGGGATCCAGGATACGAAGTTCAGCTGATGGGGGTGGCGGCGGCACCGATCGACTCCGATTTTTCACGGGGGACGTGGACCCAGTTGGTGGACGGCCCAATCTTAAAACCTGAGTTACCTTGGGAGAAAAAGTGCCTGGAAGCGGCCAGCATTCTGCGTCGGGGAAAGAAGCTGGTGATGTTTTATGCCGGTGCTTACAACAACGAACCCCAGCAAATCGGAGTGGCCACCAGTGAGGATGGAGTGAAGTGGAAGCGCATGTCGGATCAGCCTTTTTTGACCAATGGCAAGCCGGGGGAGTGGAATGAAAGCGAGTCGGGTCATCCAGGGATCTTTCAAGATGAGGACGGGCAGACCTTTCTGTTCTATCAAGGAAACAGAGACGGCGGAAAATCTTGGTATCTCTCGAAGGTGAAGATTGGCTGGAAAGATGGGAAACCATTCGTGGATGAAAGAGCTCAGAGCGCCAAGCTTCCGCTATCCGCGGAGGATCCAGCTAAGAATGCCAGGCTGGAGTGGTGGCGAGGGGCGAAGTTTGGCATGTTTATTCATTGGGGGGTGTACTCGGCGTTCGGGGGAGAGTGGAAGGGGCAAAAGGTGGAAGGTTATGCGGAGCATTTGCAGCGGATCATGAAGATCAAGCGGGAGGAGTATTTGGAGAAGGTGGTGAAGCCGTTCAACCCGACCGAGTTCAGTGCGGAGGAGTGGGTCAAGACAGCCAAGGATACGGGCATGCAGTACATCGTGATCACCTCGATGCATCACGATGGGGTGGCGATGTTTGATTCGAAAACGGACGACTACAACGTGGTCAAGACGAGCAAGTTTGGTCGTGACCCACTCAAGGAGTTGAAAGCGGCTTGCGACAAGTACGGGGTGAAGTTGGGTTTCTACTACTCCCACGCGCAGGACTGGTCGATTTCCGGTGATCCCAGGTATCCCGAGCCGAACGGACCGGAGCGGCGCAAGGCGGTGGTGAGGAAGAAGGTTTTGCCGCAGATCAAGGAGCTAATCGAAAACTACCATCCTGCTCTCTTCTGGGGGGACACCCCGCATCATAATCCGAAGGAGCTGAACGAGCAGATTCTGGCCTATCTCCGAAAAGAGGATCCCACGCTGATCATGAATGGGCGGGTGGCCGGGGCGATTTATGGAGATTATCTGAGTACTCCCGACCGGCCGCTCGAGTTCGGTCCGATGACCAAATCGGAGGAGCAGGATTGGGAGGCGATTCCGACGACGAACGAATCGTACGGGTACCATTCGTTAGACAAGTCCCACAAGAGCCCATCCCATTTTATCCGGTTACTGGCGAAAGCTGCGGCCAAGGGAGGGAATCTTCTTCTCAATATTGGGCCGATGGGGAACGGCAAAATGGCTCCGGAGGATTTATCGATTCTGCATTCGATCGGCAAGTGGTGGGAAGTGAACGGAGAGTCGATCCGTGGAACGACCCGAACCCCGTTGATGCGACAAAGCTGGGGAGACTCCACCCTCAAGGGGAAGAATCTTTATCTGCATGTATTCGACTGGCCTTCGGACGGGAAGCTGGTGGTGGGGGGGCTGAAGGGGGAAATTGAAAAGGCCACTCTTCTGGCTGACCGGAAAACAAAATTGACCGTGAAGCGCAAGGGGATCGATGTGGAGATTGATCTTCCCCCAAGGGCGCCAGATATGGCCGACAGCGTCATTCTAGTCGAATGCAAGGCGACCCCGCAGGGTGATCCTGTTTTCCTTGTGCAGAAAAACATGCCGAATCGGTTGAGCGTTTTCTTTGCTGACCTGTTGGGTACGCAAAAGAAAGATGGGTGGAGGTTGAATAAGGGAACGGCCACCACGGCCAACGTTACGGGATGGAGACAGAGGGAGTGTGGGGTCCACTGGTCGACGCGGGTGAATCAGAAAACCTGTTTTGATGTGGTGGTGCGGTACGACGCCCCCGGGGCGGATGGAAAGAAGAAGGTGGAAACCATGGGGGGCACGATAAGTAAAAAAAGTGAGGACACCTTTGGAGGAACGTTTGTGGTGGAAATTGGAAATCAGAAACTGAAGGGGGAGGTCATTCAACAGGGTGAAGGGGTCGAGTTGAACCTCGGTCAAGTCACGTTGGAGCGTGGCCCAGTCCAGATTCAGGTCATGACGGATACGATTACAGGCAAAGAGCTGATGCGCCTGCAGTCGGTCACGCTGATTCCACGCTGATGATGAATCGGGTTGGCTCGCGAATCGCCTGGAGTCTTCTCTTACTAGGGGGATGTATCTGTCTGCTGTCCTGTGCCAAGTCGCGAGGCCCCAATGTGGTGATCATTCTGGCGGACGATTTGGGTTGGAAAGATCTCGGGTGCTACGGCAGTGAATTTTATGAGACTCCCCACCTCGACCGCTTGGCTCGGGAGGGAATGCGATTCACCGATGCCTATGCCTCCGCCTGTGTCTGTTCGCCGACCCGGGCGAGTCTTTTGACGGGAAAATCTCCCGCCCGCTTGCATCTCACCGATTGGTTGCCTGGCCGGCCTGATTCCGCTCGGCAAAAACTGCACTCTCCCAAGATGGAAACTTGTTTGGCGAGCAAGGAGAACACCTTGGCCGAGGCTTTGCAAAAGGCGGGATATGCGACCGCCAGCGTGGGGAAGTGGCATCTGGGCAAACTTTCCCAATCATGGCCGGAGCAGCACGGATTTGATTTTCAGATCGCTGGATCGGGAAAGGGAAATCCTAGTTCTTACTTTAGTCCCTACCAACTTCCCAATCTCAGTGATGGGCCGGCGGGGGAGTACCTGACGGACCGACTGACGGATGAGGCCTTGCGCTTCGTCCGACAAAACCGAGAAAAGCCCTTTCTTCTCTATCTGCCTTTTTACGCCGTTCACACCCCCTTGCAGGCAAAGGCAGCCTTGGAAAAAAAATATAAAGAAAAGGCGGCTACTTTCTCCAAAGGGAAACAAGAGGATTTTCGTAACGACCTAGGCCGAGAGGTCCGGCAGGTACAAAATCACCCCACCTATGCCGCGATGGTGGAAAATATGGATGAAAACGTTGGGCGACTGTTGGAGGAGTTAAAGACTTTGGGTTTAGAGCAAAACACGCTGGTTATTTTCACATCCGACAATGGCGGGCTTTCCACGGCGGAGGGAACGCCCACCTCGAATGTGCCCCTCCGAGCCGGGAAAGGCTGGCCTTACGAGGGAGGAGTTCGGGTGCCTCTGATTGTCCGTTGGCCGGAGGTTACGAAGGAGGGCTCGGTTTGCCATGACCCCGTAATTTCAACCGATTTGTTCTCCACGATTTTGGCGGCAGTGGGTTTGGGAACCGATGGCTCGGAGGATCTGGATGGGGCCAATCTTTTACCTGCACTTCGGGGAGGGAAAATTCCTGAACGACCTCTATTTTGGCACTATCCGCACTACAGCAATCAGGGGGGTGCACCCCATGGAGCGGTTCGGTTGGGACAGTGGAAGTTGATCGAGTGGTCTGAAGACATGAGGGTGGAGCTTTATGATCTCAAGACGGATCTGGGCGAAAAAAAGAACCTCGCCTTCGATAAGCCAGAGTTAGTCAATTCTCTGCGCAACCGTTTGCATGAGTGGCGCCAAGAGGTGAATGCCCAGATGCCGACCGATAATCCGCTCAAGGCCAAGCTTGGAAACCCTCTGCGTGACGGCGGCTTTGCTCGCAAAGGATTTAATCTTTGGGACCCATCGATCATCCAGGTGGGGGATACCTACCACCTGTTCGCCTCGTGCTGGACCAGTGAAAACTTCAGCGCTTGGAAAAGCAGTTTCATTGTGCGGGGCACATCGAAAAATCTGCTCGGGCCTTATGCTTTTGCGGGCGAGGTTTTCCGTCCGCGCCCAGGCGACTACTTTGATGCGGAGGGTTGTCACAACCCGAAGATCACGTTTCATAACGGAAAATACTATCTCTACTACCTTGGGATTCCGGCGTGGAAAAGCGGCGTGGCGGTGAGTGACTCGGTCGAAGGTCCGTGGGTACGCCAGAAAGATTGGTGTATCCCGGCGAATAACCCTGCGCTGTGGGTTCATCCGGACGGTTCGGTTTATGGAGTGGGTAAGGTGAAGGTCGAGAACCCGAAATACCCAGGCAGCAAAAAATTCGACGAGTTACTTCACTACATTCACGCGTTTCGCGCGAAATCGATTTTTGGTCCTTACACCATGTTACATCGGGGCAAGGACAATGCCTTGCCGAACAACTTTGAAAACGAGGATCCTTGCCTCTGGCACGATGGCACACGGTACCACATGTTGTTGACCGATCTCCATGGCTTCGCCACTGGATTCCACAAAAGCTTTGCCTACTACACCTCGCGAGATGGGATTTCCTACGAACTGGTGTCGCGCGAGCCGCTCTTTACCAATCAGATTCCGATCCGCTTTGAGGACGGGAGCGAGACAAAGTTTTTGCGTATCGAGCGGCCGAATATCTTCCTGGATAGGGACGGATCGGTGACGGCCGTATTGGCGGCCGGCTCACCCGAAAATCAGAAAGAGGGCGCGCGAATTCTCGTCTTTCCGGTGGACCGATTTGGGCAGCGCTTCTAGACCTACGGCCCCAAATTTACTGCTTGGCTGGTTCTTTTAAGATCTGGCCTTCGGAGGTCAGGATCTTCTGCAGTTCCGTCACATCGACTGAGTGGACCGATTTCTTGTGCCGATTGGCTAAGGCAGCTGCCACCCCGGCGGCTTGACCCGCGATCATGAATTGCGGCTCCATGCGGAAGGAGGCGAAAACAACCGCGGAACTGCTTAGGCAGACGGGAACGAGCAAATTCCGACACTCTTTGGCTCGGGGAAGCAGAGCCCGATAGGGAATATCCCAAGGTTCGACGGGCTGGCTGACGTAGCCCTCCATATATAGTTCATCCGCCGCGTTGGGGAAAAAGAAGGTCCGTAGCGAGACCCACTGGACCTCGCGGATGTCGATGTTGTATCCGGCCATTCCCACGCAGTCCTTTTTGCGCAGGTCTTTCATCAGGTCTTTTTGGGTCAATACGTATTCCCCCTGCATCCGCCGTCCCTCCCGAATATACATTTGGGGTGGCCACCCGGCCGTTTCGGTAAACTCATCCCGGCAAAGCCCCCACGGTGCGTACTTCTCGCGCACCTTCTTGGGCACGGAGGAGTCGTTTTGGACATAGTACACCAAACCGCGAGCCCAATTAAGATGTTCGTCCCAAATTTCCTTTCTCCGCTCGGGTGAGCCGTCCGGATACTCCTGATTGGCCCCAGGAAGATTGAGCGAGATGGGAGCGCCCGCATTCACGTCCGATTTTCCGTTCGGCATTCTCTTGATGCCAAGAATGCCATCCACCTTATCCCCGCCGACTTCGAAGCAGCGGCGCAGTAATTCGTAATCGGCCGGCTGGTAATTGGGAGGCGGCGTCACCGGCAGTCGGTTTGACGGCACGTCGGTTAGACAAAGGCGAAAACAGTAGGCCTGCATCTTGCCGTCTCCCGTTCCCGTAGGTGCGAGATCCTCTTCCGCGGTCACGTGGGGGAGAAGTTTGCCGTCTTTCCAAGGCGAGATGCGGTAGTTGATCTGGTGATTACTGCGGAGGAGGTCTCGGCGTCCCGCCAACGATTCTCCATGAAGAGAGCGACTTTCCCGTCCGATGGCGTAGGAGACTCTCGCCGCCTTCATCAGGTCGCCCTCATAGGTGGCGTCGATAAACACTTTGGCGGAATAGATCTGGCCGGAGCGGGTTTTGAGAGATTGGATGCGCCCATCTTTTTTCGTGATGGAGGCGAGAGCTTGGTCGAAGACGGGCACGATCTTCTGCTCGGCCAGCATGGCTTGGAGAGTGTCTTGGGCGACATGCGGTTCAAAGGTCCAACCCATTTCCTGTCCATAGTGACGACCCACCCGTTGAAAAAACTCTTTGGCCAAGCCTCCAATCAGATTTTCTTGCCGATCCATATCGGTCCGGCTCAGCCCGCCCGAAAGCATCCCGCCCAAGTGCCGACTAGGCTCCAAAAGGATAACCTTGGCCCCATGACGAGAGGCAGAAATGGCGGCAGTGACGCCGGCGGAAGTGGCGCCATAAATCATCACATCCGCGGAAAGTGAAGCATCCCCACTGTGGACCGAATGAGGAGAAAGAGAGGGGATGACCAAGACAAGAAGGAGGAGGGACCACCACGAGCGGGATAAAGAAGAACACATGAAGATTGAGTTCTAGTTCTCTCGACGATTAAGAAAGAGTATCGTCACTGCACAAACGGCGAGCAGGGGACCAAGTGCGCCGAATCGAATCATGGATTTGGCAGGACGGTGTTGAAAAAGATGGCCGAGCGGTTGACCCCGATATTTTCTTTCCCGTTACCAAACGCGACCGATTGGCTGAAGTAGTTTTCCTTCGCCTTGGAGTTGCCCGTCAGAATCCCGTCCTCGCGGTTTTCCGTGCAGACATTGTTGAAGAAGAGGTTCCCGTGGGAGGTTTTGTCGTCTGCCCGTCCGCCGAGTCCGATGCCTCGTCGGTTCCCTGAACAGTGATTGGCCGAGATCAGATTGGGCCCAGTATTGCCTTTGACCTCCTCATTCCAGACGTGGACTCCCGTGCCGTTCCCGTGAAGCTGGTTGCCAAAGACGATGTTGTTTTCGATCGCTTCCTCAATAAAAACCCCGTGGCGTCGGTTGGCGGTGCAGGTGTTGAAGAGGGCGGTGCAGTTGATGCCATGGGCGTCGAGATCGATCCCGTCCATGTAATTTCCAGTGCACACATTGGCGATGGCGTGAACGCGGTTCGCGCAGTGACTCCAGATTCCGCGACCGTTGTTTCCGTAGACATTGCAGCGGTAGAGGAAGATGGGATCGCTGCCTTTGCGGTTCTTCGTGTTAATTCCGTCCCGGGCGCCGGCAATCAGGCTGGTGCTTTCGATCAGGGCGATGCTTCCGGTGTTCGCGTTGATAGGGAAGTGGGCTTGCCGATTCGCGTCCAGTTTTCCACCCGAGACCGAGCAGAAGCCTGTTTTCGGAAGAAGAATAACCTGAGTGAGCGGTTCGGCCCGGGCCCAGGCGGGCTCGAGAGGGATACTTAGGTCGGATAGAATGCGGGCGTCTGCCGCCATCAGTAGACAGCTGTTGGGGGGGAGTTCCAATCCCTTGGGATTTTTGCAGATGTATTCTCCCTCGAGTCGAATGACCAGGACGTCGTTGGGATGCTCCGTTTGAGCTTTGGCGATTTCCGTCTCCACGAGGGAGAGGTCGACCGGGACGATTTTCGGGGGTTTGTCTTTGTCGGCGGGCTTAGGTTCTTTTTTTCCGCCTGCGATCAAAGGGAGGTCGAATCGGCCCTTGCCCGCGACAATGACCGAGTTGGTGTGGGGTCGGTTGAGGGTGGGGGGATTAAAAAACTTGAGGCCAGGGGTGGCCGGATCGATCTGCAGGTTCTCGTTTGAGATGAAGAAGGCTTCTTTCGTTCCCGCTGCCAGCTGGGCGGATCCGGAGAGGGTGTTATGGAATAGTTGGTGGCCTTCTCCCGCGATGGAGAGGATGAGGTCTGGGGCAGTTCCCCGATTTTCCGAGATGAGGTTTCCTTTGCTGGTGGGGCTGAGATCCAAAGTCCGCTCACTTTTGCCAAAGGTGTTGCGGGTGATGATTCCTCGGTCGGAGCTGGTCCGAATGTCGGTTTTGTTTCCGGAGAAGGTATTGCCCGCGACTATGCTGTTGAGAGAGTTGATGGAGAGAGCGGTTTCGGTCTGGTTTTTGAAGACGTTGTCGAGGCACTGGAATCCGCCCGACTGATCGACTTGGAGGGCGGTGCCATTTTTCTCAAAATAGCATCGGGTGACACTGGCGGCTTCATTGAGGGAGGTGACATTGGTCGTTCCGCGATAGTCGATGCCTGTTTTGGCGCAGCGGAGAATGTTGAGCTGATCCAGGTTGATTCGGGAGCCCTCGATGATCTGAATGCCGTTGATGGTTTGAGTGCCTCCGTCGAGAGTGGCGGCTTCCGGGCCTGAGGATGAGATGGAGACGAACTCGGCTTTCTCGATTGAGATCAGACTGGGGGCGGAGCAGTTGGCCCCGGCCCTGACACCGCCAGCGGGGGAGAGTTGGAGGCACATTTTACGGCCGAGGCGAAGGGGGGCAGCGCCAACCTCAAGGTTACCGGCGGGTTCGAGAACCAGTACTGCTTCCGGTTTTTCCTTTCGGGCGGCATCGATCAGGGTTTGGGCGGCGTCCGCGGTGCCAGCGGGAAGAGAGACGCGGTGAATTTCTTCTTTCGGTCCAGTGATGAACGGGGCGTCGGGAGAAGTAAAGAAGTGCTCCGTGGACTGAGCGGAGAGAAACAGGGGTGATGATAGAAAAATGGCGAAGGATAGAAAGCTGGAGCGGATAGAGGTAAGGAGGGCGCCTTGGGAGTTGGTCATAGCTCTCCATCCTGAAGAGGATTCAAGGGGGAAGACAAGCCGGATCTGTTCTTTCTTGTTCGGTTGGTGAACATTTCTGAAATTTAGGCTTGTGGAGAAAAAAAAGAATTGTCATAATGAACTATGATGAAAATTTATCTTTCGGGTTTGTTTCTCGCAGTCGCGAATTTGGGTTGGGCCCAAGGGGCGGCACCGAGCCCAGCCTCCGTCGCGTCCGCAGGGACCGACTTGCCCGTTTCCGGTTGGTGCGTGGTGGGGTCGAAGGACACCAAATTTGGTCCGACCGAGGAGGGAGGCAAAGTTGTTTTTGGTGGGGAGGGATTTGGGGCCAAGGGAAGAAATTTGGCGGCATATTTTCCCGCGACCGAGTTGGGCGAGGGGCAGACACTTGAGTTGAAGGGGACGGTCCGGCTGACGGGGGTGGCGGGGACGGGAAACTTTCGCTACGGGCTTTTCAAAAAGCGTTCGAAGGATCACAGCCGGGGATGGCTGGGGTACTGTGCTTACGCGGGTTTTGACAAAGCGTTTCCCAGCGGGGCACTGCTGGCTCGACTGAAAGACAACGATGCGGATTTCAGCGGGATGAAAGGGGCGAAGGGGGCGGCGGCGGCTCGTGATTTGGGCCCAAGCATTACGGGATCGAAGACGATGAAGGACGGGGCCTACGTTTTGGTGCTGAAGTTGAAAAGGTCGGGTGGGGCGATTGAGATTGAATCGACTCTGGACGGTGCGGGGGATGTTCCTACTCCGATGGTGCGTTATTCGGCCAAGGACAGTGAGCCGGCCACAACCCAATTTGATGCGGTGGGATTTGTCACCCATGAGGTCCTTTCGACCGATTCGATCGAGTTTAGCGAGATCAGCGTTCAGCTGCAGAGACCTTAGGCTTCAGTCGACTCTCTTTTTCGATAAGTTCGTCTGGTTTCGGTCTGTTTTATTCGCAAGCACACTTGCCCCTAGTCAGGGATTCGATAATCAAAAGGGCTAATTATGTCTAAGCACCTCTGCTTTATACATTTAAAGTAATGGCGGGCGAATCCGATGGCCGACTCTATGACCCAAAAAAAGGCTAATGTAATATTTATACATTAAACTTAGCAATCCTTAAGCAAACGTGCAAAAACTTTTCATAGCGCCTTATTCTTGCCAAAAAAAATTATAAAATGCTAATAGTCAGCAAGTAGCAATAAAGCTTCTGAATACAGATAAATAACTACAAGAAAATACTACTTGCAAATAAAATATTACATTATATGTTTTGGAAAATATGAGGCCTCCAAAAAGATTCGAACGTATCAAATCCTCGACAGTCAAAGATACTATAACATAGGAGATAAGTAAATGAATTCAAAATCACTATTCGTCGTCGGCAGAGCTAAAAAAAGGAGCCTCCACATGAACAAACCAGCGAACAAATTTCGAAAAAGTAGAAAAATTTTGATGCCTTCACTGCATGCGGTTGCGGTATGGGGGATTTTTCTGTCATTTTTTGCGGGGTCAGAGCTTTTCTCTGCCACCACCTGGATTGGGACCGATGAGAATGCGACTGATTCGTCCAACTGGTCGAACGGGCTGCCGACAACTGCCAACGGCGCGATTTTGAATGGCACAGGCGGTACTTCCTCTACGTTGGACTTCGGTAACAGTCAGTTCAGTACTCTTGATCTCGCCGTCTCCAACTACTCGGGTGATGTGACCCTCAACAACCTGACCCATTTCCGCTTAGGCGCTGCTACGGCCTCTCTCGTGGCGAATGGAGTCGCAGGGTCTACGCTGACGATCAACAATTCTGCAACCTCCACCAGTAGCACGGTGTCTACATCGGCTAATGTATGGAGTGGAAATATGAATGTCTTCTTGAACCGCTTTGTCACTCACGGGACTGGGGCGCGGACCCTGACCACTTCGATTGGGCAGTTAACGATCAACGATTTTTACATTGGAGCGACCACCACGGGAGGATCCCAATCAATCAATAATAGCGGAACGATTAACATTAACACCTTAAGCCAGAGGGCGGGCAGTACTTTGGCCGCGGCCTATATGACCACCTTTGCGGGTGGGACCGTGAACCTTCTTGGAAACAACAACAGCACTGTTTACAGCGGGATCCGGTTAAACGGATCGACCACGCTGAATCTGGCTGGCGACGGGAGCCTTGGTACGGCCGATCTCTATGTGCAGGGTGGCACTAGGACTTATAATCTGGGGCTGACCACCGGTTCCTCCTCCGCGGTGACCTTGGCCAACAACCTGATCATTACCAATGGAACAACGACAACTGTAATGAACATTGCTCCTGGAGATGGAAAAAGTCTGGCTCTGAACGGTCTCATTTCTAGTCCGTCTGCTTCAGGTGGCCTTGTCAGTTTCGGGGCAGGCACGATTTCGATTGCGGGCAACAACTCTTATAACACTAAGTCGCAAATTGTAGACGGGGGCAAATTAGAAGTGGCCAAATTGTCTACCACAACGGGATCAGCCCTTGGAACAGCTAATGAAGCCAGTGCCGGAAATCTTACCTTGGATAACGGGACTTTGAGTTATATCGGAAGTGGTGAGACCAATTCACGGAACTTCACGATCGGAACGGGCGGGGCTCGGATCGAAGCAAACGGCACTGGGTTGCTACGAATGAATTCAACCGGAACCGTTGCAACCAGTGGAGACGGGGCTCGCACTCTGACTTTGGCGGGTGCGAATACAGCAAACAACTCGTTCTATTTAAAAGTGGCCGATGGGGCTGGGGGTGTCACCACTGTGGTCAAAAACGGCACGGGAGTATGGAACATTGTGGGTACCGGTTCGACTTATTCGGGCGGGACCGAGGTCAGAGGTGGAACCCTGATTGCTGGCAGTGGGAATACATCCGGTTTCGGCACAGGGGAGATTCGTCTTTATGACGGGACGACCTTTAAGGCGAGCGGGACCACTACCCGGGAATTTACCAACGCTTTCCGGACAGAGGGCGAAATTAAGATGGATTGGGTACGAGCCCAATCCGCCGTCAACCTGGCCAGCGATACCAAGATTATCGCCATGGGTACCAATTCTGCCCGAGCTTCTTCCGTAACCTTCAATGGGGCTATCGGAGGTGCGGGCGGGTTGACCAAGTCAGGACTGGGGAAAATGACTCTTTCCGGAACGAACAGCTACTCAGGGTCAACATCACTGGTGCAGGGGGATTTGGAGCTAAGCGACAAACATAGCTTGCCAGCAGGAAGTGCATTAACCCTTGCTGCGAATCTGAAGGTAACTTATGCAGAAGCAGGACCAGACTTGGGAAATCTTCTCGTGACAGCAAATGCGAATATGGATTTGGGAACCGATAACACAGCCCAGATTCGATTTGCGACGGCGACAGGTTGGATGGCTGGGACAACGCTGACGATTACTAACAGCACCGGCGGGGGCAAGTTGTACATCCTCAACTCTATGGGGCTGGATTCTGCTCAGATCGTTTCCGCGGAAAATCCAACCTACGTTGCTTCCGTTGATACCAATGGGCTGGTAACTTTCACACCGCCCCCGCTGGCTGGATCAACCTTTACAAGTTGGTTGGGATCAACTCCCCAGACTTCTGATTTACTTCTGCAGTATGCTTTTGGCGCGGCCTCTGCCACCCAGCCTCTGTCTAAAGCTTATTTGCCCCAAGCTTCAGTCACTGGGGGGAATCTCGTTCTGACCTACTATGTGCGCCAAGGAACGCAGGGCCTTGAGGTCGAGCCGGAACTCAGCACAGATCTGGGCGCTGCAAACGGCGGTTTTGCTGAATCTGATTCAATCACGAAATCCGATCATGAAATCAGCGATGTGGAAGGCGTCTTTCTCCAGCGTAAGACGGCTTCTGTTCCCATCGAAAACGGTGCGGCCAAGAAGTTCCTGCGGGTCAAAGTGACGCAAAATTAATCCATTTCATCGAACCACTTGGTACCAATGATCAAGCTTCAGATTTCCATCTCTCAAGCCGCGCCACACTTCGATGTTCCAACCCTAAAGCTCATTTTTGGTACGGATGAGCGTCCCCGCTCATCCTAGGACAACCCCGACGGGTCGGGGGCGTCCGCACCTCAGGTAGGCATTCCTACTTTTATTCCTGGATGACGCGGAGCCGGAGGAACAATTTCTCCGACGCTGACTCCGTTATATGGTGCCCTCGACGCGGAGGCCTGTCGGGTTTTTAAAAACTCCTCTGCCAATAATCCTGAATTAATCAAATGTTTAAGTCGCTCAACGGCAATGATATAAATCTGGTAAGGCCCAGCCGATCGGTCGGCAAATTATATGATTGAAATCGATCATATAAAGGGTAGGATCACTTTCCATGAGGGTACCCAAAAATGTGGTAGAAGCTCGCAGGCAACTGCTGGCCGATCTTTTGCAGAACCAGCGCTATCTCCCTTTGGAGCAAATTTGTATCCGGCTATCGATCAGTGCCGCGACGGCCCGGCGGGATTTGAGCGAACTGGAACGGACGGGGAGAATTCGCCGAACCCCCGGTGGAGCCCTATCCGACTTTTCGGATAAATTTCCGAGCTTTGCGGAGCGATTGGGAAGGGATTCGGATAGGAAGAACGCGTTGGCCCGGCAGGTTCTCCCGCATCTGCTTTCGGGCTCGACGGTTTACATCGACGGCGGAACCACTCCTTTTGCGTTGGCTCGGCTTTTGCCTGAAGCAGAAATTCCTGGACTGAAGGTCGTGACAAATAGTTTGCCTGTGGTGGAGCTTCTTTCGGGAAGCGGAGTCTCTTTACATATTCCAGGAGGGAATCTGGTGGCACGCCAGTCGTTGCTGATTGGAGCGCGGGCCGTTCGAGCCCTGCAGGATTGGAAAATCGATGTGTCTGTTTTAGGGGCGGAAGGAGTGACCGAGGCTGGATTTTGGAACAGCGCCCCCGAGGTCGTCGCCCTGCAAAAAGCAGCCATGGAAAATTCGAAGAAAAAATTTATTTTGGTCACGGCAGAAAAAATCGGCCATCGGACGGGTGCTCTGCTGGCCTCTTGGGAAGCTGGCTTGCGGCTGATCACCGATGCGACAGCTCGACAGTTGGCTACCGAAAATATTCCCACTACAGAAATGGAAAAGGTATGAAAGCAGCCGATCGAAACAAGCGACTCAAACAGTTGGTCGAACTTTCGAGGCGAATCGGCAACGCGGTGGAAGGATTCGCAATTTTGGGGGAGGGGAACACATCGACCCGATCGGGCGAAGATACGTTTTGGGTGAAAGCGAGCGGAACTTCCCTTTCGACCGCAGACAAGGATTCGTTTACCGAGTGCCGCCGATCGGTTTTAGATTCCCTCTGGCAGTCGTCCGTTCGCTCCGATTCTCAAGTGGACGAGAAACTCCTCGAATCCCGAGTTAAACCCAAGGATCGCAAGCCCTCGACCGAGGCGCTGTTTCACTCTTACCTGCTCTCTCTGCCAGGGATCGAATGGGTGGCCCACACCCATCCGATTGCGGTAAATGGGATTCTCTGTTCCCCGAGAGCGGCCGATTACGCTCAGCAACGCTCTTTTCCGGACGATATCGTCTGCTGCGGAGATCGCTCCGTCTTGGTTCCCTATACCGACCCCGGAGTCCCCTTGGCCAAAGCGATTCGCCAAGGAGTGGAGGAGTTTCAGCAGGGGCACGGGGTTCTTCCTCGGGTGATCTTGTTGCAGAACCACGGCTTGATTGCCATTGGGGGAACGGCAGGGGCGGTCGAGGCGACGACCCGGATGGCGGAGAAGTCGGCCAAAATCTTTCTGGGGGCCGCCTCTCTGGGCGGGCCGGTATTTTTGCCACCCGACCAAGTTCGCCGAATCAGCGGCCGACCCGACGAACTGTACCGGCAAAAGGCTTTGAAACTGGCATGAGCTCATCCTCTTTTCATGCGGCGGTGGACCTCGGGGCGGAGAGCGGTCGTGTCATTCTGGGGACGCTGAGCAAGGGGCGACTTACCATCGAAGAGATTCACCGGTTTCCAAATCACATGAGGGAGAAGGAGGGCGGGCTACGCTGGGATTTGCGTCATCTGGAGACAGAGATCTTGGCTGGATTGAAAAAGATAGGGGATCGGAAAATCCCGCTCGAATCGGTCAGCTGTGACAGTTGGGGCGTCGATATTGTCTATCTGCCGAAAGACGGTTCACCCGCCCAAGATCCGTTCTGCTACCGGGACGGAAGAAATGAGAAAATGTTTCCGAAGGTGGTCGACAAGATCGGAAAAGAGAAAATCTTTGCCCGAACGGGTCTCCAGTTCATGCCTTTCAATACCCTTTATCAGTTGGCGGCGGATGCGGAGAGCGGAAGGGTCGAGGTGGGGGAGAGCTCAGCCTTTTTGCCCGTAGCGGATTATCTGAACTATTTTCTGGGGGGTCGTCCAGCCAGTGAGGTTTCCCTGGCCAGCACCACGCAGTTTTACGATCCCAAGAATCGCAAGTGGGCGGAGGATTTGGTGCAAGAGGTGGGAATTTCTGCTTCGCTTCTTCCAGAAGTGGTCTCTTCGGGAACGGTTTTGGGGAAAATTTCGAAAAAGACAGCTCAAGCGACTGGACTTCCCGAATCCTGCCAAGTTGTCGCTTCCTGTTCCCATGACACGGGAGCCTCGGTGGCAGCGGTTCCAGCGGAAGGGAAAGGGTGGGCCTATCTAAGTTCTGGTACTTGGTCTCTGCTGGGGGTGGAGAGTGCTAAACCTTGGATGACACCCGCTTGTGCCGAAGCAGAGCTGACCAACGAAGTTGGTTTTGGACACACCATCCGCCTTTTGAAAAATATCGCGGGATTGTGGCTGGTCCAAGAGTGCCGAAGGGATTTCGCCAAACAAGGAAGAGAGATGGATTACGACAGGATTACGAAGTTGGCGTCCGAGGCGACCCCGCTAGTCACCTTGCTGGATCCTTTTCTTTCCTCGTGGAATGCGCCTGGGGAAATGGGACGGAGGATTGCGGATTACGCGAAGTCCACTCGTCAACCGGTGCCAACCTCCGACGGGGCCATGATTCGGGCTTGTTTGGAGAGCCTGGCTTTGGCTTATCGGGAGACTCTGGAATCGATCGAAAAGGTCACGGGAGAAAAAATCAAAACCCTGCACATCGTTGGGGGGGGGAGTCAGAACAAGCTTTTGAATCAGATGGCCGCGGATGCGACGGGGCGGACGGTGGTAACGGGGCCGATCGAGGGAACTGCCATCGGTAATCTGCTCATTCAGGCCTACGGTTTAGGGCACCTTAAGAGTCACCAGGAAATTCGGGCAGTGGTACGGGACTCTTTCCCCAGCGAAGTCTTTCAACCTCGATCTAACCCCTTGTGGGAGGAGGCGTGGAAACGCTTCCAAATCCTGCGCACCCCGAAAAGAAAATAAAAAATATGAAAAACCATCCAAAAAACCGCTGGCAAGATTCCGTGGCAAAGACCCTCGATCCGGTCGCCCGACTCGTCTACCGCTCTAACCTCATCGGAGAAGATCCAACCCTGACGAACACAGGTGGGGGAAACACTTCCTCGAAAATCACGGAAAAGGATCCCCTGACGCATCAGGATACCGAGGTTTTGTGGGTCAAAGGATCGGGTGGGGATCTGCGGACCGCGAAAAGAGACGGTTTTTCCTCCCTCTACATGGAGAAGTTGAAGGGGTTGCAGAAAAATTATTTGGGTTCCAAGACCAAGGGGCCGAAGACCCAGATCGAGGACGATATGGTGGGAGCCTACGCCCACTGCACCTTCAATCTGAATCCCCGTCCTTCGTCCATCGACACTCCGTTGCACGGGTTTGTGCCGGCTAGGCACGTGGATCATACCCATCCGAACGCGGCGATCTCTCTCGCCGCCTGTGCCAAGGGTAAAGAGCTGACGAAAGAGATTTATGGGGACGAAGTGATCTGGACCGAATGGCAGAGGCCTGGTTTCGACTTGGGACTGATTCTGGAAAAATTGTGCCAGGATCACCCCAAAGCCAAAGGGGCGATCATGGGTCAACATGGCCTGATCAACTGGCATGAGGACGACAAGAAATGCTACGAGCTGACGCTGGAGTTGGTTGGGCGAGCGGCCGAGGCGATGGAAAAGAAAGATCGCGGCGAAAAGACCTTCGGTGGGGGAAAGTACAAATCCCCAGCTGAAAAAGAGAGGAAAGCCCTTTGGCTTGCGATTTTGCCTTGGCTGCGCGGGAAGGTTTCCGCCCAGCAGCGGATGATCGGAACCGTGCAGGAGGATGCGACGATCCTGCGATTTGTGAACAGCAAGGATGCTCCTCGCTTGGCGGAGATGGGGACTTCCTGCCCAGACCATTTTCTGCGAACGAAGATCAAGCCCCTCTATGTTGCGTGGGATCCGGCGACGGGCGATGTGGCAAAATTACGGAGCCTCCTTGAAAATGGGCTTGAAGCCTATCGGGCGGACTACAAGAAGTATTACGAGAAGTGCAAACGGAAGGATTCCCCGGCGATGCGGGATCCAAATCCGACGGTGGTGCTGATCCCCGGGTTGGGAATGGTGGCGTGGGGAAAGTCGAAGAGTGAGTCGCGGGTCACGGCTGAGTTTTATAACTGTGCGGTTGAGGTGATGAGAGGAGCGGAGGCGCTCGGCGGGTATATCAATCTTCCCCAGCAGGAGGCGTTTGATATCGAGTATTGGCAGTTGGAGGAGGCAAAACTTAAGCGGATGCCAGCGGAGCAGGAGCTTGCTCGGCAGGTGATTGCCGTGGTGGGTGCGGGTAGTGGAATTGGCAAAGAGACGGCCCATCGTCTAGCCAAGGAGGGAGCCTCCATTGTCTGTGTGGATCTAAATGAAAAAGCGGCTCAGGAGACTTCGGCTGAGCTGGTCAAGAAGCTGGGGGAGGGAATCGGTGTTGCCGGCACAGGGATCTCCGGTTGCGGTCCGGCGATTGGTGTAGGGGCCAACATCGTCGATCGAAAAAGCGTGGCGGAGATGTTGGGGGAGGCGGTTTATGCCTACGGGGGAATCGATGGAGTCGTGGTGACGGCGGGTATTTTTGTCCCGCCCGACCTCGAGGGAAGAATTCCCGATGAAAAGTGGGCCCAGACCTTCGCTATTAACGTAACCGGTTCCTATGTGGTGGCGGATGAGGCGAACAAGATATTCAAAGCGCAGGGGCTATCGGCCAGCTTGGTGCTGACCACCAGCGTGAACGCGGTGGTGGCGAAGAAGGGAAGTTTGGCGTACGACACGAGCAAGGCAGCGGCCAATCATCTGGTGCGGGAGTTGGCGATTGAGCTGTCGCCGTTGGTCCGAGTGAATGCGGTGGCTCCCGCGACGGTAGTTCAGGGAAGCGCGATGTTCCCTAGGGATCGGGTGATGGCCTCGCTGGCCAAGTACAAGATTCCGTTTTCAGAAAAGGAAGGGGACGAGGAGCTTCGGACGCGACTGGCAGAATTTTATGCGAAGCGGACGCTGACCCAGTCGCCCATTACGCCGGCGGACCAGGCGGAGGCGGCTTTCTTACTTGTGAGCGGTAAGCGTTTCCCGCGAACGACGGGACAGGTGATTCACGTCGACGGGGGCTTGGCCGACGGATTCCTGCGTTAAGGGGTTAACTCCTCCGCGACGGGGTTGGTCAGAGAACCGATCTTTTCAATTTCGATGGTGACCTGATCCCCTGGCTGAAGCCAGCGGGGATTGGTGCTGGCCATGCCGACTCCGTGGGGGGTGCCGGTCAGGATGACCGTTCCGGCGGGCAAAGTGGTGCTGCCACTGAGAAATTCGATGATTTGGGCGACGGTGAAGATCATGTCGTTCGTGCTCCAATTCTGGACGGCTTCGCCATTGAGAAGAGTGCGAATCTTCAGATTCTGGGGATCGGGGATTTCGTCGGGGGTGACGAGGTAGGGACCGAGGGGGCAAAAAGTGTCCAAGGTCTTTCCGCGACACCATTGACCTCCGCCGGCGTTTTTCTGCCAGTCACGGACACTGACATCGTTCGCACAGGTGTAGCCTGCGACATAGTCGAACGCTTTCGAGGCGGAAACGTTTTTACAATCACGTCCGATGACGACGGCGAGTTCGCATTCGTAGTCGACGCGATCGCTCGAAAGGTGACGTGGGAGAAGGATGATGTCCACGTCCGCCCGCCTCATGGCATGACCGGCCTCCAAGGCTTTTTCCGGGGAATCGATGAGGCCGAGGTTGCAGATCTCAACACCAGGGCGGGCGATCTTGTCGGCCACTTGGCTGAGGTAGCCTTCCAATCTTGGTTTGAGGCCTTCAAATTGGGGCTAGGAGGCCTCTAGGCCGATACCGAACAAGCCACGCGGAGCGGATGAGAAGAGTCCGTAGATTATCTTTGGCCAAGAGTTGCCTTTGGGCAACGAAAACAGTGCCGGCAGGATAGCGCAAACCGATGTATGGTTTTGGCAAAATCGTCCTCAATCCTGGCAGAAAAGTACGTCCCCGACCTACGACCCCAGCATCATAAAACCGCGGAGATTTCAACCCTTGGGAGGAGCACGGCAGAATCTCACGGCCGGAATTGCCGCCAAGAGGGAAGCACCCACCCCAATGACGATGGCCCGTTCGGAACCTCCCCCCCACCATCCCGTCAGCAGTGAGGAAACCAGTCCGGCCAAGAAAATTACCCATGCTGCCCCCGAAGGGATTACCAGCCGGAAAAGTGCGGCGGCCAAGAGCACGGTCACCGACGGGGCCCACACCTGATAGCTTAAAAGCAAAAGTTGCATGATATCTGGAAGCAGCCAGGCCAGGCCAGCAGCGGAGACTCCCAGGAGGAGGCAAACCGTTCGTGCTATCCGCAAAGGGTGAAATCTTTTCCGCAAGTGAAAGTCGTGCATCACCACGAGCGTTGCGGCATTGAGGATGGAGTCTGCCGAAGACATGACCGCGGCCAACAAGGCGGAGAGCATTATTCCGCTGACCCAAACACTGCCAAAGGACGCCACCAAAGTTGGCAGGGCTTGCCCTGCTTCTAAGCCGGGAAGACGTTCTCGGGCGTAGAGCACCAGCCAGAAAAAAATCGGAAAAAAGAAGCAAGCCAGACCTGCCCCCGCCAGCACAGTTCCCCGAACGGCTTGGACCCAGCTTCGCGCTGCGGCAAATCGCATAAAATAAGCGGGGGCTAAAAATTCCCCCAGAAAAAAAGCGGGAAAAAGCCAAGCCAAATCCCTCGCGCCTGAGGTTAACGGCTGGGAGGAGGGGGCAGACCATCCCTGCTGGCCAGCCAAAACGGCCAGGCAGGTGAACCCGCCGGCCAAGACAAAAAATTGGATTTGGTCAGTTTTGACCACGGCCCAAAATCCACCGGCCCAGTTATACAGCAGCACCACCAGCGTTCCGGTGGCGAGGATCCAATCCGGGTTGAAATCGGGCAAGAGAATGCGGGCCACTTCGCGCAGTGCCACCAACTGGGCGGCCAGCAAGCCCAAGGAGTAAGCGAGAGAGAGCCCGGTCAAGGTCAGGCCCAACGCGGGACCATACCGCTCTGTTACCAATTCGCCCACGGTGGCCTTTCCTGAATTTCGAATGGGGGCGGCCAAAAAAAGTCCGGTGAGAATCAGGGCGAGGTACCACCCCAGAGTGGCCAAGAGGAAGAAGGGGCCCTCCACGTAGGCTCGGCCAAAAATTCCCATACTGGCGCCGCCTCCCAACAAGGTGGCGGCGAGCGTTGCCGCCAGGAGTCCCGCCCCCAAGCTTCGTCCCCCCAGCAGGTAATCCTCCAGATTGTGGATGCGCCGACTGGCGAGAATGCCTTTGCCAAAAACCCACGCCAGGTAGGCGCCAGCCAGCAGGTAAACTTCGAAAGAGACACTCACCCCAAGCTCTCACGAATCCAGCCCGTGGGATCAAACCACAACCACTGCAGGGGACGGCCCCGCAGGCGATCGAGTCTTCCAGGGGAGATTTGCCAACCCGCCTCGCCCCACTCATCCCGAACCAACTGCGCCATTTGACTCCATGGATACCAGCGGGATTGATAACCACTGCGGGTCCGTACTTGTCCGGTCAGGCAGACTTGGCGAACACGGTCGGGCTGTCTCCTGAGTTCCCCATGACCGGTCAAGGCCCCGCTCTCATCCACCCAATCCACCGGCAAAACCTCCTGTGCCTCGCCGGCGCGAGGAGTTTGCCGAGCGCGCGCCCGGCAACCGGTGGGAACATCTCCCTCCAACCAATCGGGGATTCCGGCCACTTCCAAGGTTGACTCATATTGATTGAGTCCGTGCGTCTCCATGGCTTCCGCCCGGTAGGCACTGATAAAGCCGACGCCACTGGCCCCAGCTGCCTGCCGAACGGATCGCAACAACGCTCTTGCTCCCTCCTCCCCCTGCATCACTCCGATGGAGTTGAGCAAGCAAATGACCCAAGGTTGGCCGGGAGCGGTTGGTGGGAGTTGAAAAGCGGAGCCGTGAATCAATTGGACCCGGCGGGATTGAATCCAGCGGCTGAGTCCAATCCGACTGAACCTTTCTTCGGCCAAAGCCAGCATGGAGCGAGAAAAATCCACACCGACCATTTTCCCGCATGTCTGGGCCCAGGCCGAGTGGAACGCCCCTTCAGGGCGCAAGCGGCGATAAGCTTGCAAAAGCTTTCGGTCTGTCGGTTCAAGATCTTCGGTCTGGGTAGCAGCGGCGGCCAGTTGCGCGAGCACCCGAGCCGACCCGCAGCCGGCCTCGACCACGTGAATTTGCTCAGGTCGTTGCCAAGACCGCTTTCGCAAGAGGTGTCCCAGCCACTCCTCCTCGAGCGATTCGGCGGATCGGATATCAGGGTGCCCCTCCACTACCTGTTCCTCATAGGTCTGCGCACAATCCTCCCAGACGATTTGATCGTCTTTCTGCCGTGCCTCCAAGTCTACCTTCATCGGAAAATTCTTCTCACGCGGAGCCGCTCCGCTTGTCGGGAGAGCCATCGGCGCCACGTTCCCCCTGCCGTCATGGGTTCAGCGGCTAGGACGGTTTTTTCAATATAGTGACTGTGCATTAACCCCAGAGCGGAAGAGTAATCGGGACGGAAGCTGAGGCAGTCCCCTACCTTGTAGCGGATCTTGTCTCCGATCAAATTTACGGCGAGAAGGTCGGAGCTTGCCCCAGCCAACTGTACCTGTGGGTCTTCCGGCACCAGCCCTGACAGCTCCCCGTCCAGGCGCCCCACCGCCAGTAAGGCACGCCAGCCACGCTTGCCCTCTTGGCCTTCGGGTTTGTTCTCGCCAGCAAAAGGGCTGATGCCCGACATGGCGTCTCCCAAGGGGGACCAACCCTTTTCTCTCAGCTCCACAATTTCGGCAAAAAGCCGAAATACATCTTGGCGGAGGCGAGCGACGGGCTTACCCGTTTCCAGATCCCTGCCCAAAAAAAGAATTTCCCCGATGCGGTAATGGTTTATTTCGGGTGGGGGGTTTTGCTCGATGAGCCCCGGTACCATGAGGGAGGTGCCGGCGGAGATGAGGGGCAGGGGATGAGAAAACTTCATTTCCAGCCACTCACGTAGTACCTTCAGTTGGGCATAATGCTCTGTGGTGGGAAGAATTCCGTGTAGGCAACCGAGATTTGCACCCAGCCCCACCCAGTCGAGGTGAGGGCAGCGGGTCAGGACTGTTGCCAAGCCAGCCAACTCCTCGGGTGAGGCTCCCTCCCTTCTCTCTCCCAACTCGGCCATCAAAATGACCTTGTGGCGGACTCCTTGGCGGGCGGCCTCTTGATTGAGTGCGACAAGAACAGCCTCTTCGGTATTCAGACTCGCGTTGCAAGTGGCCACCACACGACGAACTTGGGAAAGGGGCGGGGGCCGCAAGTACCACGTCTCCGCGTCCGGAACTATCTCGCGAATCGACTCGAGATGACGCAGGCGTGAATCGGCAAACGTCCGTGCCCCGCAGGCAGCCAAGGCCTCCAAGCCATCCCGAAACCCGCAAAGAAGTTTGGCCACAACACACCACTCGGATTGGGAGGCGCGGACGGCTTTGTCGATCACCTGAAAATTGTTTTGCAGGGCGTCGATGTTGATTTCCATTCGGGTCATCGTTGAAACCTGTATTCGGCATACTTCGTTCGAAAACCAAGACGTTCGTAGAGTCTGCGGGCGGGATTATCGTACTCCACGTGTAATTTAAAATCCCCCGGGCAAGCCCGCAGGACTCTTTGCGTGAGTTCAGTACCCAATCCCTGGCCGCGGGCAGCGGGATTCACGGTAAGATAAACCAGCACATTGGCCGGAATGTAGCCTTTCATCCCAGTGAAGTTTACAACGGCAACACCTGACCATTCGCCATGGAGGCGGACTAAGAGAATCCGCCCTCCTCGCTTTCGATCCATGGCGTACTGCAAACAGCGGCGGATATCAGCCGTTCGGTCGGTATAGGGCTGGAGCCACACATGCATCCGGCGAGCCAATCCAGAGAGGGTCAAGCCGGCAGGCCAAGGTTGACCTGGCCGCATCCAGCGGTAACAAACAGAAGCCATCTCGTCAGGCTAGTGGTTTTGGCACGGAGCGACTCATACTAACGAACTACTCAGTCCATAACTTAAAACTATACCAGTATTTTTTCTTCCCTACTCTGAGGTGATGGAGTGGTCTCGCCTACGCTATTTTCTTGGGGTGATTCGTCACGGCAGTTTGAGTCGGGCGGCGCGGGTTCTGCGAATTTCCCAGCCTTCCTTATCGGTTCAGATCCGCCTCCTTGAGGATCAGATGGAGGAGAAATTACTCATTCGTACTCCGCGCGGAATTCGACCGACCGCGGCTGGCCTCTTGGTGAAAAGTCGGGCCGAGCGAATTGAGCGAGAGTTTCAGGATCTTCACGAAGATCTTCGGCTGGAGCGCTTTGAGGAGCCGACCGTCCGGTTGGGGGTTCAGCCTCTGCTGGCTGCCTGTTTTCTTCCCATCCGCTTGGAGGCTGCCCGGAAACTGGGTGAAAAAATCCGCGTGGAAATCATCGAGCGAGCCAATGCCCTGCTGCCCGACCTTTTGCACCAGCGGGAGGTGGATGGGGTGCTGATGACCCGCACGCAGTTTGCCCCTCCTGGCATGGAGATGCATAATTTAACCGTATCTGGGTACGCGGTCTTTTCTCGGCAATCCTCCCTCATTCGGGGGAGAAAATCCTGGCGGCTGATTGAATTATTAGATCGTCCCCTCGTCATTTTTCGCGATCCAGCCGGCATTGACCAGCGACTTTTGGATCTTGGGCAAAAGACGGGTGTTCGTCCGAAAATCCTTTTCTCCAGTGATCAAATTCTCTCGGTGATTGAGTTGGCCGTTCGTGGCTTGGGTTGGGCGGTTCTGCCCCGGTTGGTTTCGGGGATGGCTCGGGCCCGGGGGCTCGTCTCCGCCCCATTGCGGGAACCTGATCTTTCGTGCCAGGCAGTTTTGGTTTTACCCAAGAATCCCTCGCGGGAGCCGACCTCCTCTCTTCTTCGCCAGTTGTGCGGAGTCGTTTGAGGGTGGTGGACTTTTTTTGAAGTTTGGGTCAGGCCAAACGGGCGGAATCCCCCCCCCTCGTGCGGCGAAGCCGGAAGGGTGGGCCGCGGGAAACACCCTAGTTGAATCCAAATGTCGATCGACCTAGGACTCGAGTCGTTCCCAGGGTTGAGTTGAATCGAGGAGGAAATGGGCTGGAGAATGAGTGCACCGTAGAGGACTTGAACCTCTGACCTCCACCGTGTCAAGGTGGCGCTCTACCACTAAGCTAACGGTGCGGTAGTCGAGAAACCCTATCACGGGTTAGGGATTTGGGGGAGACAGAAAATCCGGCCTAGCGACGGTGGCTTTTCGATTTCGGGCGAAGAAAGCGGGCTTGAAGAGAGACGTGGCGGGTTTTGGGCAAGATGAACTTTTTGATTTCAATCTCGATCCATGGAATGGGGAATTGTTGCAAGGCGGCGTGGGCGAGGTCGGCCGCGAGAGTCTCGATCAATTTTCGCTCCTTGGCTTGGGCGGTTCGACGCAGGAGTTGGCTAAGGTTGAAGTAGTTGAGGGTATGGGTGAGGTTGTCGGTCTGAGCTGCTTTCTTCAAATTGGGAACGGGCACGATAGCGGTGCAGAGGAGCTTTTGCGGTTGGGCGCGTTCGGTGGCGGGCACGCCGATATGACAAAGAA